>Ga0163150_10000538_pt1 | contig 70412 bp, 81 predicted proteins | sample OliLakLV19P2IB_FD_148628 | JGI IMG/M metagenome (GOLD analysis project Ga0163150, IMG submission 148628) | Freshwater microbial mat bacterial communities from Lake Vanda, McMurdo Dry Valleys, Antarctica - Oligotrophic Lake LV.19.P2.IB | ecosystem: Environmental > Aquatic > Freshwater > Lake >... | reverse complement strand
CATTGCTTGATGACCTTCTTCTCTTGCGCTGCCGTAATGGTAGCCGTACCAAATAAAACGAACGGGGCAGAGAAGTATTACTCGAACAATTACAAAACCTGAAAATTTCCTGCAGCCTGTGATACTAATAAGAACCAAACAAGTGAAGGGGCGCCGAATCCTATTACAAAATAAAGCAATGAGGTAGTCATATTTCTGGAGAATTGTTTACGTCTTAGGAGCGCAATAGCAAAGAAAATGACAACACCACTGACAATATGATAAAGAGGTGATATGAAAGCTGTATTAACCTGAAAAATATACGCAGCGCTCAGAAGGAAGGCTAAACCAAAAACAAGTCCGAGAGAGAAATATTGTAAGAAATTTTTCATATTTAGTGATTTAACAACCAATTAATGTCTTCGGTTAATAAAGTGTAAGCCTGAACGTTAATTTTCCCCTTCTTGTAATGCGTTTCGAGTGCCTTTAGGAACTCCTTACCGAGTACCTTATCGAGCCGCTTTTCAAGCCGCTCGATCCTCTTAAGTACACCTGGCTTGGTTGAATTTTTGTCTTTAAGAAACTCAATCACTTTTTCAATCTTGATCGCGGCACTGAGATCTGCCAGTAGCTGCTTTTCAAACCCTTTTTGGGTAATCCACTTAAGTGAAGCGGCCCGATTTACGTCTGAAATAGTACTATCGATACTCGCACCGAGCGTGAACACCACCGTCCGTTCACTCGGATTGCCAGCGTTGTCATAGGCACTTACCTTGAAAACATGACTGCCGAGCTTTTCAAAAAACAAATCAACCGATAGAGTGGCCGCTGGTATGACCCGGTCATCAAACTGCTTACTCCAAGACTTCACCCCAGAACCAGAATCAGTAACGCCTACTGTCATTGGCAAAATTTCAGAACGAAGGTATTCTTTCGCCCCGGGTGAAGTGATAACAATCTGCGACGGCTCTATGTCCGCGGCAGAATCGCCAGTAACTGTTGTACTAGGTACGAGTGTGCTATCCACCGTACCATCGCCGTTACTGTCTAATTTAAGATCTAGATTATTCTGTATACCACTAAAACTCAATTCGGCTGAAGTCTGACCGCTTGCAAGTGGAATCTGGAGATAATTCACTTTACTGTCTACCGTCGTACCTGTGTATGAACTAATATCGAAGTCTGCAGTGCCAGAGGCAGTCGCATCTAAAACCGCACGATAGGTATCATTACCAGGCACAAAGACAAAGTTATTATCCTCAATGGTCTCATAGTCGCTGCCCGGAATACCAAGCTCGATATCGCCATTTACGTCTGGCCCCGTATGCCGACCTTGCGAATCATAGACGTGTAGCACGACTGGACTGTGTGTGCCAAAAAGATAAGTAAATGCATTGTGATCGGTGCAACTTCCTATATCCTGCGACACGCCGCTGACAACCTCGTCTGGCGTGTCATTCAAAATATTCTTGATAACATCAATCCCGTTTTGATCTTTAATAAGACCAGTGTGATCGGTGGCGAGAAAATAGTGACGCGCTACATTTGCAACGCTGTTGGCGCTGCCTAGCGGCACTGTACCATCCCCGTCTGCAACGACTAAGCCGAACTTACCTTTATTATAAAGTCTGATTCCGCCAATAGTTGACCGCTTACAGCCAGCCACATTATATACTTTGTCGCCAAGACCCTCGAAGCCATCAATCTGCTGATGGAAAGCCGCACCGCGATCTACCAGCGAGGCGTTACGACCACTGTCTTTCATAAACTGTGACGTGGAAGCAAAGCTAAAGCCCGTATGATTTACACCAGTTCGATAATCAAAGAGGTATTTGCCGATATCTTGAAAATATTGCTGACTTGGAAGTAGTTCGTAAACTGCTGGCATGTTTTGAGAAATAGCCTTAACTCGGGCCTGATTGAGAATATCTAAGCCCGCAACTTGAAAATCAAAGTTGTCACCGTATGTTAAGGCTTTGAATGCCTTCGGTGCACCAAGTTGCGGAGTTCCGGCGAAAATCAGCTTATCGAGAAAAGCCGTACTAGTTGCCTGCCGCAGGTACTCCTTCACCAGTAAACCACCCATATACTGTGAGCAATAATATTGACCTTCCCCGTAGGCGAACTCGCTATCGCTTGTTTGACTACAGAATCTAACTGCGAAATCTGTATATCCAAGTCAAAACGCCAATCATAAGGAAAAGTGAATAAATCAGTACCCGACGCATAACCAGCATTTAATAAATCATCAACTAAATTTTTATAGACCACCTTTATGGAAACTTTATCTAAGAGTCCGGCGGGGGTCATTTTGCTACCAGTCTCTGTCCCGCTACTATCTAAAATCAACTCATTCAAATATGCGTCTCCGTTATTCCCCAGAGTCGACATTTTCTCAATATTTGGCCACACCTCACTCCCATCCGAGACACGATTGAGGCGTGTGCCTAAAATCCCGGGGACGATAATGACCGGCTCTTTAGCTGATGACACATCGCCACCTTCCAACTTAATCCCCCACTCGCCGGTATTTTGATGCCAAACCGTATTAGGATCAAAATCACCCTCAAAAACCGGCAATGTTTGCTCCCACCCTTCTGTATAGCTAAATTCATCCGTACTCCGATAGGCGGCGGTATATTCTACAGAACTATCGATAAAAAATGGTCCGGCAAAATCAAACCAATACGTTTGCCCAGCGGTTAGTTGTAGGCACTGGTCGAGGACAAACTCGGCGTCACTGTCATACGCATGGGTTGGCAAACTTGAACCCGCGACCGAAGCTACGGCCAAGAAAGAACCTTCATCGGGATTAGCGCCGCCCTCACGCGCAATTAAAGTAATATATTCCCCACCAGCGTTTGTCTGCCCAAGGCCAAGCTTAACTGCACAGACTGTTTGATCAGTTTGAGCAACATACTTCTCCGCTATGTGCCACAGCTCTCCATCGTGCCCAGAAATACCAATTTCTTGGTCCGCGCCGGAAATCTCAAACACAACATCGGCCGCCTGGGCAGATATGGTAAAAATTAAAAGACCGCTGACAATCAAAAGGCTTAGATAAAACCTATTCAATCGACGCTTGTTTGAAAAAGATGGAGCCACCATAGAGAGGATAGTGGAAAAATACTGATTTTATTATACACCCAAGCAGCCGGATGAGCGAGCGTATCAGTGAATCAACCCGCCGAGACCCTTCACGGCCCGCCTTATCCGCTCAATACACTGAGGTAGCGCGAGCATAATCTCCGCCTCATTGAGACGAACGACCGTCCAGCCCCGCCGTCGCAAGCGCGCATCCTTTTCCGTGTCCCTCTCGCGCTGACGTCCTCCCGAGTGCGCCCTCTTGTTATCACACTCAATCGCCACACCGCCCCTCTGACATAAAACAGCGAAGTCGAGCCGATACCCTTTCTTTTTCCCTTGCGCACCGATCGTAATGGGGTATTGCGCCTGAGCTGGAATCTGCGCATCATGAAGCGCACTTTTCATAATATCTTCCGTCGGCGCGACCTGATACAACTCTAAGATATTTTTCGCTTTCTTAAGAAGGCGCAAAGTTGTAAAGCCAAATGAAATGCGGCGTGGCGAGGTATTGATGATTGGGCGAGACAGCTGCGTCAGTCTATCAACTTGGATGCGGACATATTGAGCGCCCGCTCGAGGATGCGCCCGCTCATGCGGCAACAGCTCAATGCGCTTACGAATTTCAGTCTTCACCACCCGCGCATAATACCTAATGCGCTTGCCCTGCCGGCCAAAGACCGCCGGCTGATAGAACGCGAGATACCGGAACTTCCGCTTCGGCATAAACTCCGCCGGAATCCGGTACCACTTTTCCCAAAGTAGCAGCTCCAAATCCCGCCGACTCTTAAGCACCCCCACCAACACCATTCCTTTACCCATCTTCATAGTGCTCACTTTTCGCATCATACCTTTGTAACTGTTCGCACATTATCGCTAGAGGCGATCGAGCGCGCCTGCCCGCCTCTGGCGGGAATTAGAGCAAAGCAAGGATGGGCCTTACACCTTCGGGAAGACTTTCAGAAAGTTCGTACCACATTTGAAGACTGATCTGCTCACGCTCGATAATGCCCGCAGCTGCAAGAATCCGAAGATGTTTCGAGGTCGATTTAAATGAAAGTTCAATTTTATGAGCGACATCACTCACTGTCGCGCGCCCATCCGCTTTGAGATATTTTAAAATAGCGAGTCGCCTTCGGTTCGCGAGCGCCTTCATTATTTTTTCGAACTCCTTCAGATTAGTAGCCATACATCTATTATATACTGTTCGCACATTCGCGCGAATTAGAGATAGAAGAAGCGATAGACCGATTGTGTGCAGCTAAGCACCGAATATGATTATTCGGACGCACCGCTATTGACCGCTTGACCGAATTTTGATTAAATGCCCCCAGGAAGGAGGTGTCATTTTGAACACCTTAATTCTGTTAGCCACGGAGCGATCCGTGGAGGCTCTCAAAAGAGGACTCAAGATTCTCATCCTCGGAGGAATGGACACCAACTTCTCGAACGAACTTCGAGAAGATGAGCGGTTCGTCTTCTGGCATAGCACCGATCCGGACACCAGGCGTCCGAGGCCAGTGCCGCGGTCAGTTGGATTAGCCCTGCTGACCCGCTTCATCGACCACAAGGTCACGGACCGAATCAAGAAGCAGGTGATCTGTCTCGGTCCTATCCCAAACGGCCAGATCGGCACCCTACTCACCGACGCGATCGCAGAGCTCGAGGAGGAGCAGGAGCCCGCAGTCGATGCGACGCCGGAGATGGCGGCTCGCGTAAACTACTCGGAGCTACCGGACTTCCTCGTCGATCAGATAGCTAGTGACAAGCTCGGCGTCGACCTTCTCGAAGACGACACAGGACTAGCACGCCTGCAGACGCTCGCGAACGAGCGCTGGCCAGATGTCACGCGTCAGCGAGTTACCCGAGCCCTGCGTCGCGGGCTCTACCATCTCGGACTCTTCGACGAGATGGACGAGAATACTCCGTCCACGGATGTCGAAAGTTCCGAGCCTGAAGTCACCTCGGAAGATCAGGTGAGGAAGTTGACCGACAAACTCAAGAAGCTCGAAGCAGAAGTGGTCCGGCTCCAGAAGGAGCGGAAGGGACTCAACCACATTCTGAACAAAAAGGACGTCACGCTCGGTCAGTCGAAGAGAGACTTTTATATGCTGGCCTTGTCCATGGTCAGTCTGCTCGACAAGCTCACCGAGCAGTGCGGCCTCCAGCTCGTGATTCCACCGAAAATCGCGGAGCTTCTCCTCGACACCATCACCCGAGGCGAGCCATAGGGCTGAATCCTCGAACCGCCCCCCGCGCGACATGCGTCGCGCGGGGGGCTCTCTTTTTTAAAATAGCCCGCAGTACCGACACTCTTTTTCTTTGCATCCAATAAATTTCATTTCTCCTTCGGCAGGGCTCAGGGCAAGAAGAATCTCCTTTGCTACCCGCTCAATCTCCCCTTCCAGTTCTTTTACCTCTCTGTCGGAGGGAACGAAAACTTCCCTGCCTATTTTGCCTTTTGCATCAGGCTCAATAAAGTCGATGATTCCACTTGTAACGTGTAACTTGTAACGTGTATCGCGAGAGAGGAGGAGCTTATAAAACGTCAGCTGGCGATAATAATTACCATCAGCGTCTTTAGTTAAACCCGCTATTTCGTTGCGCGTCTTCACCTTGCCCGTCTTGTAGTCGATAACTGTCGCCTCGCCATTGGTATCAATATCCACGCGGTCGATCTTTCCTTTGATTTCAATGTCGCCAATTTTTATGCCGTACACCCCGAACTCCGCCAGCGAACTTCCGGGCCCTAATTTTTTCGCGCGAGCGAGCCACGCCTTATAATTTCTATCATAATATCCGCCGAGCGCCTTATCGCCTTTTTTCATCATATCCTCAAAGTCCCTTTCACTAATCGGCTCACGATTGAGCGATGACTTAAAGAAGCTAATGAGCTGCGCCTTTGTTGTCGCCTGCTGCTTGTTCGTTCGATCGGTCAGCACTTTCAGCGCAAAGTGAACAGCGTTGCCGAACTGAAGGAACTTCGTCGGGGCCTCCGGAATGCCGATGAGGTTCGCGAGCAAAAACTTTTGTGGACACTCGAGATAGTTGTTAAGCGCCGAGACCGAAAGCCCCTTTTCAAGGAAGCGCTTCTGGAGAAAGGCTTTATAGTCGCCTCGGATAGGGCGGGTGGATCCTCCGGTCGCGCCGGAGGATGACAGAGAGGAGGTAGATTCTTTGCTCTGCTCAGAATGACGCGCAGGGACAAATTCGATTGTGCGATTCTGTGCGAACTCTTTTTCAATCTTTGTCGTATCCATCTGCTTCACAAGCTCAGGACGAATGGCATTCGCAAACTCGCTCACATTCTGATCCTTCCCGTCGGCATTCTTTTGGCTGTACGTGAGCACGATCTCCTTCTTCGCCCGAGTTAGCGCGACGTAGAAAATGTTGCGTTCGTCGGCGTCATCATCGGAAGGGATAGGTCCTCCGGTCGCGCCGGAGGATGACGCCGGGACGACAGAATATACGGAGGGTGGCAACTTAATAAAGTCGTGGCTACGGCGGCTGCCCCAATGCGTGTGCGCGACGCCGGTAATATACACGTATTCAAACTCGAGCCCCTTGGCGCGGTGCGCGGTCATGAGGCGAACGGCGGACACTTGTCCGCTACTCGCCTTGAGCTTCATGCGGATGCGGTGCTCTTTCATTATCGCCAAGTGCTCAAGGAACGTTTCAAGAGTCGCTGCGTGATTGGATTGCACGAGGCTCTTGAGCTCATCAAAGAGCGTGTGGAGCTTTGCCAACTTCTCGATGGAGCTCTCGCTCGCGAGCATCGCCGCGAACAGACCGCTATCGCGCACGATCGCCTCAAACACCTCGACCGGATTGTTATTCTTGCTCATCGCCTTCCAGAGCGAGAGGTTTTGATAAAGCTTAAATACCTTGCCCGTAGATTGCGGAATGATACGCTCCAAAATCTTTGGGTCACGAATGAGCGGAAAAAGCTTGCTCCGACCCTCGCGGGCGGCATCAAGCAAAAGAACGATATCGAGCGGAGCGATATCCAGGAAGTCTATATAGAGCACGGGGATGAGCGCCCAGTCCTTACCAAAGTCCCGCACCGCCTCAAGCAGCAGCATAAGCTTCTTAATATCCATATCTTCGAGCGCGTCTTCGTCCGACTGCACCATGAACGGCACCCCGAGCTTTTCGAGCATTCTGGCTATCGGCGCCGCATCACGATTGTCGCGATAGAGCACGGCGATCTCCTCCGGCTCTACCCCGGCCTTCAGACGGCGCTTGATATCGGTTGCGATAAAATAGTTCTCAACGTCCGGATTCGAAAACATTGCGAGTGAGATGGGCTTCTGCGCATACTTCACGTTCGCCTGGAGCGGGCCACTACCGAGAGCGACATCAAGCGCGGCGTCGAGAATCGTTTGATGCGAACGATAGTTGTCTTTGAGTGCGATCACCTTCGCTCCTTTAAACTTCTTTTGGAAATAGGTGAAATTCTCCACCGACGCTCCCTGGAAGCGATAAATCGCCTGCTTCTCGTCGCCGACCACAAAGAGGTTTGGATTCTCGTGAAAGCTCGCCAGGAGTTCAATCACCTTATTCTGGCTCCGATTCGTGTCCTGATGCTCGTCTACTAATAAATAGAGATACTGCTCCTGGAGCGTAAACCGAAGTCCTTGATTTTTCTCAAGCGTGAGGGCGACCTCAACGACCATATCGTCATAGTCATACGCTTTACGCTTACGAAGCTCCTTTTGATACTCCGCGTACAACTTTGCGAGCTCGGCGTGCTTGGTGATTTGCTTCTCCTGCTGCTGATACTTTCCCTTCATCTGTCCCTTGTGCGCTCCCTTTTCATGGTGGAGATCTTCAATAAGATCAAATTCTTTTTGCTCCGCCCTCACGAGTGCCGCAAAAGCATCAGGCAAGACGCCCTCCTGTTTAAGGTCGCCAATTGCGCCGAGAATGTCGCGAATGTTCCGATACGGATCGCCGAACGAACGCAGCAATTCGTAGTCTCCTTCATCAAGTAGTTCGCGCACCAAACGAATCTGATCAACGTCGGTGATGTTCGTCGCGCCCGCGATCTCCTTAAACTCCTCCGGATAGTTTTGAATGACCTCATTGCAGAAGCCGTGAATTGTTTTAATCGAAACTTTGTACGCCTCAGCACCTACTATATCCACAAGGCGCTTGCGCATCGTGGCAACCGCGGACTCGGTAAAGGTGAGTGCGAGGACGCTCTCCGGCGGGGTGTCGGTCTGTTTTAAGATATTGGCGATACGCAACGTTAATACCTGCGTCTTGCCAGTGCCCGGACCCGCGACCACCATCACCGGCCCCTCAATAGTCTCAACCGCGGACCGTTGAGCCTTGTTCAGTTTTTTGAGCTCGGCGCTAAATTCCATTCTCCTATCTTGGCGCAGTTGTTGCCGAAAAGAAAGGTATTTGATAGGTTAAGGGCGAGTCTGTTCCCCTTCAACCTGTCATCAACCCCGAGGAGATAGCTATCATGACAGTCCTGGTCGTGATAGGAGCCTGGAGATACTTATGGCCCACCCGGAAGAGCTGAGTCTGCCAGTCGCGCTGGCGTTCTGCCGAGGAAGTGGCCGGGTCGTACAGAAAACCCAGGTATACTCCCAAAGCACATTGTGGGCGATTGATATCGCCAACAAAGACGGGCTCGTCTTTCGGTGCTACACCACCGAGCCTGACCGATTCCCCGATCCCATCCCCCACACCCCACGGAAGGAGTGAACGATGCAGAATGCTCTGGAAGAAATCCTCTCCCGCTCGGTCCCCGGGCGAATCGCCACGGTCGACTACGCGGAGGCGCAACGCCTCATCGACGAAGGAGCCAAGGTGACCGTTTCCGCCCCCGACCCAGAAGACGCGCGCAACCAGTGGACGTTCCTCTCGTGGAAAGGGAAGGACGAAAGCCACAAACTCTTCGTCTACCGAGGCGCCGAGAAGCTCCAGTACCCTGTCGCATCGTGAAGACGATACGACCAACGCCCCTGCCACGCCTTCACGGTGTTGGCAGGGGCGCATTTTTTAAAATAAGAACGGGTGCGCGAGAAATCTCGCGCACCCGTAAAGCTCACGGAGAGCTACTCCCAGATCTTGATGCCGACGATGCGATTGCAGTGAAAGTGCATGAGCAGCGTGATGTTCGTGCCGGGAATCACGATGTTCGTATCGAGATACCCGCCAAGCTCTTTTTCCCACAAGCAGATACGAAACCCCATCATGGGAATCTCGACGTTCGTCGGCTTCGGCGCCGGCACCTGCGCGAACCGCGCCTGCAAACGCGCCTCGACTCCGCGCAGCCACCGATACCAACGAAACTGCCAGAGTTTCACCGTCCAATAGCGCAGTTGCGATCGCTTGAGTCTACGACACGTAGGCATCTGAAACTCGAGATCGGGCATAAAAAAATCCCTCCGCGTGTTGTTAAAGATCACGGGGGATGCTTATGAAACCTCTCTAAGAGTACCACAGAAATCCGAGCGGGTATCCTGCATTGACAGAACAGGCACCTGGGGAGCAAACTGGCCGGAAGGAGGTGGCCATGTCGACCACGGTCACGTTGACCCGCGAGGAGGCGCTATGCGACCTCGCCGGTCGCCTGACGCTCCTCGTTGAAGAAGAGACTCGGAACAAAGCGGCCCAGGCCATTGTCACGTGGCTACTCACGGGCAAAAACGAAGTCCGGCGGTCACTGCTCGTGATGCGCCCGGCGTACATCCTATATCTCAGCGACGTACCCGGGACGCGCGGAATGATAATCCGCGCTACTGAGCATAGAGGCATCGGGGACATCGAAGTTGCTCAGATTGGTGACGTCAAAATCGTCATCAGCCCCTGAAAGTGCGATCCCGAGAACTGGAGGAGATTTCATGCCCAAGTCGATATATCCTGCGCGAGCCTTCGGCCTGCGCGAGGTGATGAGCGAGGCGGCCTATAATCGCCTTGCACGGAAGCACCGGACGCCTCGCGTCCGACGCAAGCGGAAGAAACCGAGGAGGTAACCCTCCTTCGCGGCCATCGAGCCCACCCGACAATAGAGTCCTGTTGTTGGTGGGCTCTTACTTTTTTAAAACGCTTTGAGAATTGCCTCCACCTCTTCCACCGTTTTCACCTCCATCAATTTCACGCGCAGCTCCTTCGCACCGTCGAAGCCATTGATGTACGCTTTATAGTGCTTTTTCATGATGTCGAAGTGCTTAAGCCATTTTTGATTGTCATCCTCGGGTTTAACCCGGGGATCCAAATACTGGATTCCCGATGTGGCCTCGGGAATGACAGCGGGGACGGAAGTGACACGAGAAGGGCCGTACATTTCTACGAAAAGCTTTGTGTGTTCAAGGCAGACTCGCAGTTTTTCTTCCGTGGTTGGAATGTATGCCTGTCCCACTTCACCGGGTTTCGCGGGACGTTTTTGTTTAGCGAACAAAAACGGATTCCCAAAGATGCCACGCCCGATCATCACGCCATCTATCCCATACTGCTTCGCTCTTGCCCGCGCATCTGCGACCGTCAGGATGTCGCCGTTGCCAAGAAGGAGCGTCTCGGGCGCGAGCTTATCGCGTAACGCCTTTATCCGCGGCATCTCCTCCCAACGAGCTGGAACGAAGCTCATCTCTTTGCGGGTGCGCAAGTGGACCGTCAGCGCAGCAAGGCCCATTTCGAGCAGTGCCGGTATCCAGGTATCGATCTCGTCCTTGTTGTATCCGATACGCGTTTTTACTGAGACCGGCAGACCTCCCGCGCCCTCCTGGGCCGCCCGGATTATCTCTTGCGCCCGCTTCGGGTCTTTTATAAGCGCAGCTCCCCCGCCGCTTTTTTCCACTCCCGCGTCCGGACAGCCCATATTAATATCAATGCCGTCGAACTTAAGCTCCTTGCACAGCTTCGCCACCTCGCGGAACTGCTCTGGCCTGCCGCCGAAGATTTGCGCCACAATAGGACGCTCGGCTTCGCCGTACCAAAAATCGAGCAGGAGCGCTTCACGTCCGCGCGAAAGCAAGCCCTCCACGGAAACGAATTCGGTCCACATCACATCCGGTTTACCGTAGTGAGAAATTATCCGGCGAAAAGCCGCATCGGTGACGTTGGCCATTGGGGCTAACACCACGAGTGGTTCGCCTAAGTCGCTACGGTCTTTTTTCAATTTTGCCCAAAACCCGGGATTCATGTTTCCTATACTAGCGTTCACCTGTTAAAAACACAAAGAACCCCTCAGGGCCCTTTGTGTTTTTGAATACTAGCTTCTCATTACTAGATTCTAGCCGCTATCTTCTAGAGCTTGCTCGAGTCGTTGTCCACATCCTCGAACTCCGTGTCGAAGCTTGCGTCCAGGCTCTGGAACTCGTCGGTGCTCGCTACCTCGTTGCCATTTTGGTCCGTGTTGGCCGTCGGGGCTACCGCGTTGTTCGAAGACAGGCTCCACCACACGAGAACCGCTACGAGGACGATGATGAACAAGATAATGAATTTCTTCATATAAGTTTTTCAGTATTTATTATTTCTTCTGGAGTGCGAGATCATAGTAGGCGCGAACCGACTCTTTCGCCGCCTCCACCTCCTTTTTCACCGCATTGAGATCAGCCTGCAGTCCGCTGCGCACCGCGCCAACATCGGCTTTGACTGTCGCCTCGCTAGAAAGATCAATAGCGTAGGCCTTGGCTGCCTGAGCGTCTACCGCCACCTGAGCATCGGCGATCGCCTCCACCGCCGCGTCATACTCAGCCGAACCGTCACCATCGACATCTGCGGCCGCGGCGCGGGTCAGGATATCGTTGAGCTTGGTCAGGATCTCGTCAAAGCGGGCCGTTACCCGAGTGTTGACATCGTTCAGCTTACCCTGAAGACCATCAACGATACCCCCCTTAACCTTATCTTTAAAAGCAGCGAGACGGGTCTTGAGCTCCTCGTGGCGCTTTTCTATCTCAGCCTTGCGGGCAGCCATACGAGTTTCCATTTCGCCCTTGCGCACCTCCATCTCTGCTTTGCGGTCGGCCATGCGCTTTTCCATCTCTGCCTTACGAGCTTCCATGTTCACCTCCATCTCTGCTTTGCGGTCGGCCATGCGCTTTTCCATCTCTGCCTTACGAGCTTCCATGTTCACCTCCATCTCTGCTTTGCGGTCGGCTATGCGTTTTTCCATCTCTGCCTTACGAGCTTCCATGTTCGCTTCCGCGGTTCCGGATCCGGACGCGTCGGTCGAAACTTCAGCACTCCCGTCAGCAGCAACCCCCGTGCTCGATTCCTCAGCAAGAGCTATAGCCGGAGAAACGACGGACAGGACCAACAATCCTGCAACAAGTGAGTTCTTTATATTCATAGATTTATCTTACAAGTTTGTAATACCTCCATTATATCCTCCCCTCCCTGGCGCGCAAGGCTATAACACCTAACAGGTGTTCGCCCAGGGGCTAAAACACCTAACAGGTGTTCGCCCAGGGGCTAAAACACCTAACAGGTGTTCGCCCAGGGGCTAAAACACCTAACAGGTGTTCGCCCAGGGGCTAAAACAAATACAAGCTGCTTACCCGAGGACTTTGGGGCTTGCCCGAGCATCACTCTTCAATGTTTTAGGGCCTGCCCGTCCGTCGACCGACGGATTAGGGCTGCAAAATATCGTCTGACCGGCCGTTTATCGAGATAACCACGCTCTTTACAGTCGGAAATTGCTCCAAGGTGCTTTCGATCTGGGAGCGGACAGCCAGAACGAGACACGAGCCGCCCGATGTCGCCAGCGCCTCGTTGAAGTCCGCCTTCGCGACCCCGTTCTCAATCGTGAGTGACTGGAGCTCGACAGACGGAGCGAGCATCGTTAAGTACCCCGAGTCATACTCAAGTCCGGTCACTCCCCGAAGCAATTCACCGATTGCTTCAGTCGCCACACCCACAGTCTTCGCGATACGCCGCGTCACCGGATACGTTACTTCACAGTACTGGCCTTGAGGGTCCTTGCTCTTGTTAATGAAAAAAACCTCCACGTTCATCGCGTCTACCGGTGCAAATGTGACTGGGACGATTATCTTGTCGATCTCTTCGCCATCCTTGGCTGCATACTGAAACACTTCGAGTGAGCCAGTGGACGTCTCCGGATCGGGATAGTTGATCGTCAGCGAAAAAGCGCCGAACTGGCCGACCTCTCTCGCCTGCGCCTCGCCGTATCCTTCGAGGAGTTTGCGGCCATTAGCGTTAAGAAGCCGGTACGAGAAACCGTTTTCGATAACGCGCGCTTGCCCCGTTATCGTCAGAGGTAGGCCGACCTCATCGTTCGCCTTTGGCGACTCCACCTGAATATTGGCGACACCGTCTTCTCCGGGGCATGGCGCAAACTCGCAGCGGGGGCCGGAGCGACCAACCGCGCTTCCGTCCGGACAGAGCTTCGCCTCCATCGTGCACGCGACGCTATCGCCGCCCTGCTTTTTATTCATAATAACAACAACAGCAATGAGCGCGGCAACAATAATCACTCCGGCAATAAGATAGTTCTTTTTCATGGTGTTACAGGCGGCACACTACTCTCGTCGCTCGCCTCTTTTAGTATAACAGCCCACTGGCCGTAGCCCACAGCGCTCGGGTGGAACTGATCGGCGGCGTAATAGGCTCGCAGCTGCTGCCGCGAAAATGTCTGGCCGCGCTCCCGCTCAAGCACGTCAGCGTGGATCACTCCGATGCTGGTGGCAACCCGGCTGCTAATATCAGAAAACGTCTCCCCTTTGCGACTCCAGAGCCAGCGCAGTGGCAGAGAAGCGGCGGGCAGGCGCATAAAGTCCCCCGGGGTGACCAGGATGACCCGCGCAGCCTTTGCCTGAGCAGCCTGGAGCGCCAGACCCAGGTCGTTTTCAAAATCCGAATCGGCGGTAAAATGGGTCACGTCGTTGCCGCCTATCGACATGATGATGAGGTCGGCCTCTGGCGCTGCAGCCAGTTGCTGCGCGACATCTGCCGCGCGCGCTCCCGAAACGGCGACAGTGGTTACCGTGATAAGCCGATACGCCGTCAGCGTGTTCAGAAATTGATAGTGATAGGTATTTTGATACGCTCCCGCTCCCACGCCAACGGCCGTGCTATCGCCGGCGACGACCACCTTAAGCAGCGGCGCAGCCGCTGGAGTATCCCGACGAATCTCATAGTCGACGGCCTTGGTCTGGGCGATTAGTTTTTTAGCTTTCGAAAGGAAAAACAACGACCGACTACCAGCGGCGAGCAGGTACACGAAAAGTAGGGCGATGATGAGAATGAAAATGCGCATTAGGAATTATTGACCAACGCCTTTAGGGCATCCATGTTGGCCTTATCGGGCCCAAGGCCGTCATAGCCCGGCACCTCAAGGAACCAGTGGGTGTGAGCAATGCGCTTTTCCTTCGCGAGATTTGTGAACGCCTCCTTGCCTACATATCCCCTCCCAATGTTCTCATGGCGATCGTGGTGCGAGTTGAAAATGGTTTTGCTGTCGTTGGCGTGGAAGGCGAGAAGATGCTCAAGCCCGACCTCTTTATTATACTCATTAAAGAGCTTCGTGATGTTGGCCGGGGTGTAACTATCAATAAGTCCCGCCTCAAAGCCGTGAGCCGTGTCATAGCAGGTTGCCACTCGGTCCGATTTCACAAGACCCATTAGCTGACCAACTTCTTTCGGCGTCGCTCCTATCTTCGCTCCCCCGCCGGCCGAGTTCTCGATGATGAGCTTCGCTCTGCCCGGAACGTTCTTCAGGATCTGCTTCATCACCTCCGCCGCCTGCATGATGGATTTTTCTTTTGAAGCACCCGCCACCTCTTTGCCGCTGCCAACGTGAAAGATAACGCCAATCGCACCGATCATCTCCGCGATGGTCAGATGAGCGCCCATATTCTTCACCGTTTTGGCGACCATTTCCACATCGGTGCTTGCCAGGTTGTTGAGGTACGGCGCATGGAGATACGTCGATTTGAGCGCGCTAGCGGCAAACGCCTTTTTGAACCGTTCCACGTCTTCGGGTCGCGGCAACGGAGCTGCCCACTGCCGCGGGCTCGCGCCGAATATCTGAATACACTCCGCGCCAATAGCGAGTCCGTTCTCCACTCCTTTATATAACCCGCCGGCGGCTGAGACGTGAGCTCCCAAAGATGGCTTAGTACTCATTGTTCACAATTGTACCAGAAGTGATATAGTTCCCTTAATGATGCCGCCAGAAGGATTTCTTGATATGTTCGGCCCTGATAGCGGGCCAATCCGGCAACCAGGGCATGACTCGGAGAAAGAGTCGGCTTCGGAACAGGAGTTCGAGCCGGCCGATTGCCCCCTGGTCATCGCCGGAAAGCTTGGCGAGAAGGTTTTCTCGGCCGCTATCGCCTCTATCGTTAAGGCGCGCGCTGAAAACCCGTACCGGACCGACGGCGAACTGTTCTCGGACGCCTATAGTGATTTTGACCTCCATGGGAATGAGTGGAAGACCGGATTTGCTTGGGCGCGAAGGCATAGACTTATCTCCGCAAAAAAAGAACTGACACCTCTAATTAAACCGGTAAAAAATAGTAAGTCGCTCCGCCGCTACGGCGGTAACCCGAACGCCGACAAAGCGCTCCCGCCGGAACGCGAATGAGCCTGTATTGCTTTAATCTCCCCTGCGTCTTACTTTTGTAGCACTATGGAACCAAAAAAACCACACATGGATCTGGGTTATCATCGTAATCGCCATTATCGGCGGCATCTATTTGTTCATGAAATCGCACCAAGCCAGCGAGGAGGGCCAGGAACAAATGATCTTGAACGAAGGTAGGGATACCAATAGCCTAGCAGTCTCCGACCAGACCGCTAACGCGCTCTCAGTCACCGTTGACTCCGCCACCCTCAGTCAGCCGGGCTTCATCGCTATCCATAGCGACGCAAACGGCGCGCCAGGCAATGATATCGCCGCCAGCGGACTACTCACCACCGGTACGCACGCGGACGTCGCCATAACCGCAAGTCTCGTTAACGGGCAGACCTATTGGGCGATGCTCCGCAGCGATGATGGGAATAGGGTCTTCAGCGAAGCGAATGACCCAACCCTCGTGGACGCCTTGGGCAAGGCGATAATGGTAAAGTTCACCGTGCAAGGAGGCGTGCTAGGAGCAGAAGTAGACAAAGGCTAATAAATAAAAAACACCCCCGACCAAGGTCGGGGGTGTTTTTTATTTATTACAGCTTACGGGCCTCGATGAACATGAACATCGGAATCTCGATGCGGGCGCGGTTCTCCGCTTCCGCGCGCGGCCCCGGCTGGCTCTTGCGGTCGCTGCTCCACTCCTCCATGCCTGTGACGGCAAAGCCGTTCTTCTTCAAGGCTTTTACAAAATACTGCATCGGGCGGTGGAACGAGACAGTCGTCTCCCCCTGAGCTTGTTCACCCTGAGCCTGCCGAAGGGCCGAAGGGTGCATCGCAATCTTCTCGCGCAGCTCAGAGATGTAGCGATCGACGCGACGATATTGAACCGTTCCCTCCTCACCTGCCCCGCGGTCGTCAGACTTTGCGGGGGCCCATCCCCAGCTACTCTGCTTCGGGATGCGGAACGCGGGGTGATTGATAACAAAATACAATTTGCCAGCCGGCTTGAGGACGCGCGCGCACTCTTTGAACACACCCGGAACGTTCTCAATATTCTGGAGCGCGAGCACAATTACCGCTTTATCCATACTCGCGTCAATAACAAACGGAATCGCATCCGCCGGGGCAACCTGGAACTCAACACCAACCGCATCTTTATCGCGGCGGCCGATTTCAATGAGCTCTTTTGAAATATCCGATGCGGTCACCTTTGCGCCGAGACGGTTAAAGCGACGGCTGAAAAATCCTTCGCCGCAGGCGAGATCGAGGATAGCCTCCTTCGGCTGCACATCCATCAGGCGGAGCAAGTTTGGCAGGATGAGATCCTTCTGATAACTTCCCTTCTCCTCAACCGTGTCGTGATACCACTGGGCCACGCCTCCCCAACCGGTCTCTATTTTCGCGGTTGCCGGTTTCGCAGCGGACGGCGTTGCCCGATCGCCAGAGGCGACATAGGGCTTTTGCCAGCTCGGCTTATTCGCATCATCTTTAAAACTCGGTTTTGGCCACTTCGTGTTCAAATCACGCTCGCCGGCCGGTTTACGTACCCACGACGGCTTCACGTCTTTATGAACATTCGCTGCCGGCCTCGCCCGATTGCTATCGGCGGTGTAGAGCTTGCTCCAAGGCTTCACGCCAGCCGTTGTGTTCGACTTTGTCCAAGGCTTGAAATCCTTTTTCGGCCCATAGCCACCCGTGCTCGACGCTGTCCGAGCGCGAGGAGCGCTATAGGAAGAAGCCCGGCTGCCTTCAGCAGTGTAAGGCCGCGCCCGATCGCCAGAGGCGACATAGGGCTTTGGCCGACCCCCTGCGGGGGTATAGGCTTTCGGCTTTCCGTAGGTTTTTGGCGCACCAGCATAAGGGGGCCGCGAACCTGGCTTTTTGAATGGTTTTTTACCGAGGTAAGGCATTTGAAAGGGATACTAGCATATTCATATCGATTCGCCTATTGTAATACGAAGGTCACCGGAGCGTCATTGTTATATTAGGTCTTGTTTACTCATAATCATTAATCGGGGATTTTTCCCTGAAATTATCAAAAAATAGTATGACTCGAAACGGTATTATCACGATCCTAATTGTTCTCGTTATCCTCCTCGGCATCGGCTACTTTATATCAACGCGTACTGAAACGAACAACCTGGACGTGACAGTAGTCACCCCGCCGGCAACCACTCCGCCGGCAACCACCCCTCCGACTCCAACCCAGCAGCGGGCAGCCCCGGTGGTTTCCACTGATAATGGTGCGACTGTTTCCAACTCAACCGCTGTCGTGACTGGTGATGTCAATCCTAAGGGAAGCCAAACCTCGTATTGGTATGAATACGGAAAGACGACCAATCTCGGCTCCAAAACCTCCGCCCAGATTGTTGGCTCTTCCCATAACGTCATTCCGGCGACCGGTTATATCACCGGACTTACGCCGAGTACGAAATATTACTTCCGTCTTGTTGCCAAGAACGCGGTCGGCACTACGAACGGAAACACGGAAAACTTTACGACCCACGCTACCAATCCTCCTCCGGCAGCTAACGCTCCGACCGCTTCGACCGTTGCCGCGACCAATGTCGATCGCGAGAGCGCCACACTCCGCGGAAGCGTGAATCCACGCAGTGACGCAACCTCTTACTGGTTCGAATACGGAACGACCAACGACCTCGGTACCGCCACCAGCCTTAAGTCAGCCGGTAGCGGCGCGTCTGCCCAGGACGTCTCAGCAAGCGTCAGCAATCTTACCCCAAACACAAAGTACTTCTTCCGCATCAACGCCCAGAATGACTTCGGCACGGTCAACGGCTCAATCTTGAGCTTCACCACCGCCGGACCAGCCGCTATGAGTGAGCCGACTGTAGCGATAGAGGCGGCGACCGCGGTGACGGCACGCAGCGCCACGCTTCATGGCAGCGTAACCCCGAACGGAGCTGACACGACCTATTGGTTCGAATACAGCACGGATTCGCTTGTCGGTAACGTTCTCGGAACGGCGACCCCTGAGAAGACAATCAGCGCTGGTGCCGGAGCGAGCGACGTGAGCGCCGCGCTCACCGGGCTCTCCCCGAGCACGAAGTACAACTACCGGCTCGCGGCCAGAAACAGCCAGGGCACGGTACGCAGTGAGGTGATGAGCTTTAAGACGAACGGAAACTAGAAGAAATAAAAACACCCCGCCGCGGCGGGGTGTTTTTATTTTGCTTTCTTTACTATCGTAAAGAAAGCAACGGAACCCCAGTAGAAAGGACTCCCCATGGCAAAGCACCAGCGAGGATTGCTCCTCGCCGGTGCGAACTATTTCTATCGGACTCACCCATTCCTTCTATCCCCGATTAATAAAAGATTTCCGCCCTTGTTTCCGCTGGAAGCTGATGGCGAACCGGTGTGCCTCATTCCTCACTTCTTGAAATAATTTTTTAGAGCTGAGCAGCAAGTCCTTGCCAACCTTCTTGGCATTAAGTGCCACCAGCTTGTCTTCACTAAATGCCGAGCCAGCGTGCCTACCGCCCTTATTAAGCCCCACCACAGGCACAAAAATTTGATAGCGCGCGATCGTGTCCCGCGCCATCTTTGCCTGTAACAATCCACCATCAATAAAAAAGACGTCGGGCATCGGCCATTCTTTATGCGCCATGCGACGCTCGAGTACTTCACGAAGCATGCCGAGATCATCACGGGCTTCGCCTTTTATCTTGAACAACCGATATTGCGACGTATCCTTCTCTCCATTTTCAAACACCACCATCGAGCCGACTGGCTCTTTACCAGCAAGGTGCGAGATGTCATAGCCCTCGATTCTACCTACCGCAAAGCTGCCACCCTGCTTCATGAGCGCGTCAGCACCGGCAAGCAGTGAGACGTCGGAGACGTGTTGGAGCGAACTGATCGCATCCGGGTTTTGCTTTTTGAGCCTCGCAAGCAGACGCTTCTTTTCACCGCTCAAAAAAAGGATGAGATTCTTGATCATCTCCTGGTACTCCTTCTTATCTGCCACGCCAATACACACACCCGGACACAACCCGATTTGATAGTGGAAACAAGGTTTACCCGAACCGGTATGTTCGGTTTTAGGGCCGTCCGGTCGACGACAGGTCGTGTACGGGAACACCTTGCGAATAATCTCAAGTGTTGCGCGCAAGAGATGATAACTTTGGTATGGACCGAACGTCGCCTTTGCCGACTTCGTCGTCACCGAGTACTTTTCAAGCTCGCGACCGCGGATTGTAAGGAGACGCGGGAACTCCTCATTAGTGATAACAATGTAGACGAACGAGCGATTGTCTTTTTCTTTGACGTTATACTTCGGCCAATATTTTCGAATAAGGTTCGCCTCGAGGATGATAGCTTCGAGCAGCGTGCCGGTCCTTTGAAACTTAAGATTGCGCGCAAGCCCCACCATCTCGCCGATACGCGGATCCCGGGTCAAGAAATAACTCGCCGTCCGCTTCTTAAGACTCCCCGCTCGGCCAATATAGAGCGGCTTGCGATTTTTATCTAACCAAAAGTAAACGCCCGGAACGTTCGGAAAACCACGAGATATTTTCTTAAGTTTATCAATCGTTGTCATATGGGTAATCAAGCCAAAAACCTGCCCCGCACCGTGTTTACGAAGTAAACTCTGGTGCTGGGGTAGACTCCGGGCGAGTTGGGAAACTTCTTCGATATTTTTTTAAGCTGCTCGACGTTCGTCATGTCTATAAAATACGAGTTCGGAAGTTAAATAGCAAACCGCCCGGCAGTCCCAAGGGAGCGCCGGGCGGACTAAACGCGCTGACAAACGAAGTAATCGTTGCGCGTCCAAATGTTGTCGTCGTCGAGCGAAACAGGTGCACACACCCAGCCGGTCTTCTGATACTCGAGCTTGAAGACGTGGCGCTTCCCATCCAGATCGAACAGGTAGTGCGCAAGGAAATAGAGACGTCTGCCTTGCCAGCCAACCGGCAGATGCTTGCCATACTCCTTGAGCGCGAGCGCAGTCGTCACCCCTCGAAAGCCTTCGCCCTCCTGAGCTCGGTCAAGCAGTGTCTTGGTCGAAATCCACTGACCGTCGCCCTCTTGAAAGAACTGGCGGCATTCAAGTTCAACCTCGCCCCATGAGCCAGGATGGAGACCGGAGAGTCTCACCTCGTACCCGTTCCACGCGGTCGGCTTCTTGCCGACCACCACGAGCTGAACCGTATCGTACTCGGCGGCGACTCGCGACTCTCGTGAGCGTTGCCACTCCCGCAGCCGCTCGAACCAACTCTTTTTCATAAGTTCTGTCGGCGGCACAGGGGGCGCCGCGACATCCTTCTTTTTGCGGCGCATAAACCCTCACTGATACCGGAACCTGCCGGCGCAGTCCGCCTTAGGCGGTTCTAAGAACTGCCTTCAGTATACGCCTATTTCAAATATTCCTTGAGGTACCGGAGTAGTAGAGGCTGGTGCCACACTACCCGGCAGGCTTGCCCTAGGTGCGCTTCCCGAGATACTCCTTAAGATAACGTCCGGTGTAAGATTGTTTATTCTTCGCGACCTGCTCGGGCGTGCCGGTCGCTATCACCTTGCCTCCCCCGCTGCCGCCCTCTGGTCCCATGTCGATAATATAATCGGCCATCTTAATCACGTGCATATTGTGCTCGATGAGAATGACCGTATTTCCCTTTTCAACCAAGCGCTCAAGCACATGGAGGAGCATCTTCACGTCTTGATAGTGGAGACCCGTGGTCGGCTCGTCCAAAATGAAGACGTCGTTGCGCGCCATCGGCCGAGCCAACTCTTTTGAAAGTTTAATACGCTGCGCCTCACCGCCCGAGAGCGTCGTCGCACTCTGACCAAGCTTGATGTAGTCCAAGCCGACTTCTTTTAATACCTTGAGCTTGTCAGAGATGTGATAGATGTCAGCGAACAAGTCGTTCGCCTCCTCAACGGTCATATCCAAAATGTCAGCGATGCTCTTGCCCTTGTACTTCACCTCGAGCGTTTCGCGGTTAAAGCGCTTACCGTGGCAAACGTCACACCTCACCTCCACGTCCGGCAAGAAGTGCATCTCAATCACCTTTACGCCCGCACCCTGGCACGCTTCGCAGCGCCCGCCCGGAACGTTAAAGCTGAAACGGCCGGAGCCATAGGCCCGCTCCTGCGCCTCCGGCAGCATCGAGTAGAGGTCGCGAATAGGCCCGAACACACCGGTATAAGTCGCCGGGTTAGAGCGCGGTGTCTTGCCAATCGGCGACTGATCAATCTCAATGATGTGGCGAATATACTCGATACCATTTATCTTCGAGACGTTCTCAAGGGTCTGGAATCCGCCAAGACGCTTCTGGATGTTTTTATAGACGATGTCTTCAAGAAGCGTCGATTTGCCCGACCCCGAAACGCCCGTCACGCACACGAGCCTGCCGAGCGGAATCTCGACGTTGATGTTCTTAATATTGTTCGCGTTCGCACCAATAATCTGCAACTCGCCCTTATCTTTACTGCGCCGCTGGGCCGGAATTTCGATTTGCTCTTGGCCCCGCAAGTACTTCAAAGTTAATGAATCTTTGTTGTGGTTGTCATCCTGAGATTTACCGAAGGATCTATCTTTTTTAGATCCTTCACTGCGTTCAGGATGACGAACTTTCGTTGCCAGCAGCTCCTTCGTCACGCCTTCAGCAACCACCTCACCACCACGCCTTCCCGGGCCTGGACCGATATCAACAAGATAGTCAGAATCTTTAATCACCCGCTCATCGTGTTCGACAACAATCAGCGTGTTGCCAAGGTCACGTAGCTCTTTGAGAATCTTAATCAGGCGCTCGTTGTCGCGCTCATGAAGACCAATGGTCGGCTCGTCCAAAACATAAAGCGTGCCGGAGAGCTTGCTGCCAATTTGGGAAGCGAGACGGATACGCTGGCTCTCGCCTCCTGAGAGCGTGCCGGATTCGCGGCCGAGGGTGAGGTAGTCCAAACCGACCTCGAGTAAAAACTCGAGACGCGCCTCGATCTCTTTTAATACGTTTTTCGCAATGAGCTTCTCGTTCTCAGAGAGATGACGCATCAGGTCGCCAAAGAACTCATACGCCTTATCAATAGTGAGCGAGACGAGCTGATGAATATCCTGCGCGTGCACCTTGATTGAAAGCACCTCCGGCTTGAGACGAGCTCCTCCGCACGCGTTACACAGGATGTTCGGATCAAAAAAATCGTGACCGATACCATGACAAGTCTCACATGCCCCGAACGGGCTGTTGAATGAGAAGAGGCGCGGTTCTATCTCCGGAAACGCAAAGCTGTCGTTCGGACAAGTCCAATGAGCTGATAACATCAGCTCATTGTCCAGCGAAGCTTTAGCGGAGTTGGACGCGTTCGAGTCACTGAAGACGACAGTTAAAAGCCCCTCACCTTTGTGCAGCGCCGTCTCAACCGCTTCAAAAAGACGAGTCTTATCCGTTGGCATCACCTTATCAATCACCACCTCAATCGTGTGCATGCCGTAACGCTTAAGATCCAACTTGTCATGGAGTGATGTGAACGTGCCGTCAATGCGCGCCTCGCCGAATCCTTCTTTGAATAAGTCCTGGAGCAACTGAAAGTACTCCCCTTTGCGGCCGCGGACGACCGGGGCGAGAATCTGCGCTACTTGCGCCTTGTCTTTCTTACCGCGCTCAATAATCGCATCCACCATCTCTTCCGGCGACATCTTCTTAATGAGCCGTCCGCAAGTCGGGCAGTGCGGCTTGCCGATACGCGCGAACAAGATACGCATGTAGTCGTAGATCTCGGTGAGCGTTGCCACGGTTGAACGCGGATTGCGGGAGTGCGCCTTTTGGTCGATGGCGATCGCCGGTGAAAGTCCCGTTATCTCATCCACGTCCGGCTTTTCCATCTGGCCCAAGAACTGGCGGGCATAGGGCGAGAGCGACTCGATATAGCGGCGCTGGCCTTCGGCGAAAATCGTATCAAATGCCAAAGAAGACTTACCGCTGCCGGAAAGCCCCGTAAAGACGACGAGCTTGTGCTTCGGAATCGTCAGATCGATATTCTTCAGATTGTGCACCCGCGCGCCTCTTATTTTTATTTCGTCGCTATTGGACATAGAGTTGTGCCCCCATTTAGCTTCCCATGGGGGTATATATCTATGATGCTCTTGGGAACATGAAAAAGCAACAGAAAAAGCAGAGACCCCCGGAGCCAAGACGAATCTTGGACGGGGGTCTTGCAAGAAATGCGGGGCTAGGCCGCATTCCGAGGCTCCGGAACCCCTCGCATGGACAGCTCCGTGATCCGAGCCAGCCGTCCCGGGGAGTGAGCCACCACGAAGTTCGCATGGCGACCTTCATGGCTGGTTCGCAGGGAGAGCGACCGCTTCGCGGCCTTCTGCCCGCTCAACCACCGACAAATGACGCACTTCAGCTGGGGTCGACGCATCGCGGCCTCCTTCTACGGGCTCTTTCGAGCCCGTGTTGGCTTTCTGCATATTATAACGAACGACCTAGCATTTTGTGTCAAATCAAAAAACCACCGAAGCATGAAGGCTTCTTACATACTACTGCCCTGAGTCTTACCTACAGACAGGTAAGCGCCTTGATCTTCGCGCGCGTAAGAGGGCCGACGTATCCGGTTCCTGAGATACCATTTGCCGACTGAAATTGCTGCACTGCCGAAAAAGTCATAAGACCAAAGAAACCGGTCGGTTCAGAATTAAGATATTTTTTTGATTGCAGGAAGTCCTGCAAGAGCGAGACCTCGCCACCCGTCTCGGCATCTCGGGAACGATAACGGAGGTCATTTCTCAACGAGAGGCATGAGGCGACAGACTGGCGATCAATATCAGCGGGAAGGTTGTAGGGGGATGCCGGGTTCGTCCCGGTATAGCCGCCACCCGCCGAAACACTGATCGTAGCTGTTTTGGAAGCCGAGGGACCGTCTTTTCCATCTCCGCTGTCATTGGCGCACCAAATTTTATAAGTAGTAGTAACCGAGGGATTTACGATCGTGGTGCCTCCTGTTGCGACTTTCTCCTCTTTGTTCCCGTAGTGCAGAACGCAGCGCAGCGCATTAGTGGTGCTCCAATAAAGAGTGCCACTTTGCCCAGCGCTGATCGTCGCGGGATAAGCACTTACATAAATCGATGGAGCGAGGGCGGCTGCGGGTGCAGTAGTAACCTTGAGGGTGGCGGCCTTGCCGGTCGCATCGCCATCCTTGCCGCTGCCAGTCTCATTCGTGCACCACACGTAGTAGGTGTAGGTTTTTGAAGGTGAGACTGTTTTTGAACCGCTTAGGCCGATGCTCTCCTCATAGGGACCATAGATATTGCCATTGTCCGGTCCGTATTGAAGAATGCAGCGACTTGCGTGTTCCGTGCTCCACCTGAGCTTCGCACTTTCACCTACTTGGATGGAACGAGGGGAAATAGAGACGCTGACGGTCGGCTTCTGAGGAACAGCAGCAGTGCCCTCAAGCACGATACCCTCCTTGTCACCGCCGATATTATTGCCATACGCATCATACGCGACCAGGGTCAAAACCAAATTCGACTCAGAGGTGCCGCTATTAACCACGCCAGCAGTTAATACGAGATAGTCGTCAGTTGGATCATACATATTCGCGCGATAGAACGTCATTTCCGTACCGCACAAATTTTCACCATTCTTCCCTGAGACGAGCAGCGCAGACTGACAGCCGAGACCAAGCTTCCAATAGGAAACTGAAGTGTTAGCGCTACTCCCCGCGATAGAAGCAGTTACCCAAGCTTCATTCCCGTTCAAATCCGCGGTCATAAGGAGATCGACATCAACAGCCCGAGCTGAGGCTACACTACCAAAAGATAAAAAGGCTGCGACAATCAGGATGGATAATTTTTTCATATGATTGCTATTTATTATACCACCATAATAAGAACCCGCTATATTACATTTCCCGCACCGCCTTCTTCACCGTCTTTGGCGTGATACCGTGCTTCTTGTTGTACTCGAGCTGAACCTTGCGACGGCGCTCACATTCGGCGATGGCACGCTTCATCGAGTCAGTTTCTTTATCGGCATATAAAATGACACGACCATCCACATTACGCGCAGCGCGACCCATCGTCTGGATGAGCGCGGTCTCGCCACGCAAAAAGCCCTCGCGATCAGCGTCTAAAATAGCTACGAGCGAGACCTCGGGCAAATCCAATCCTTCACGGAGAAGGTTAATGCCGATTAAGATATCGAACCCCTCAACCGCCTCCCCTGCTTCAGCTTTTGCGTTCGGGCCTTGCCCTGAGCCTGCCGAAGGGCCACGGCGAAACGCCTCAAGAATACGCGTACGGTCAAACGTTTTCGTGTCGGCGTGCATGAAGTTTGATTTGAAACCTTTTTCGCGCAAGAACTGATCAAGCTCCTCCGCCATCTTCTTGGTGAGCGTTAAAATGAGCGTACGCTCGCTTTTTTTCGCACGCTTAATCGCCTCTTCCATGACGTCATCAACCTGGCTCCATCCCCCCGTCTTCGGTTTGTCATCCTGAGGTTTACCGAAGGATCTATTAGATTCTTCACTTCGTTCAGAATGACGGGCATACGCAGGGATGACAGAGGAAAACACCGGACGAATCTCAATCGGCGGATCAATAAGACCGGTCGGGCGAACAATCTGCTCAACGACGTTATCAGCATTCTCATTTTCAAACGTCCCCGGCGTCGCCGAGGTGAAGATCGTCTGACCAATTCGCCCCTCGAATTCTTTGAAGTTAAGCGGACGATTATCGAGCGCGGACGGCAGGCGCCAGCCAAACTCAACAAGTACCTTCTTGCGGCTCTGGTCACCGGCGTACATGCCGCCTATTTGCGGCACGCTCACGTGGCTCTCGTCGATAATGGTGAGGAAATCCGGCTTGCCATTCTTATCCTTCGGGAAGTATGCGAGTAAAGAGTCCGGCGGAGAACCGACCGGCTTGCCGGAGAGGTGGCGGCTATAGTTTTCGATGCCATGGCAAAAACCCAGAGTGGCTATCATCTCCATGTCATACTTCGTGCGGCGCTCAAGACGCTCCGCCTCAAGTAGAAGACCCTTCTTATTTAAATACACTAAACGCTCTTTGAGCTCTGCCTTAATATCTTTGAGCGCCCGATCCCGCTCCGGGATCGTTGTTACGAAGTGCTTCGGCGGGAAGATGATGAGGTCGAGTAGATTTTCTTTTATATTTCGACTTACCGCATCCACGAGCGCAAGCGAAGTCACCTTCTGGCCAGTGATATCAATACGATAAACAACCTCTTCGGCAGCGGCGATAACTTCGAACACGTCACCACGGACACGGAAGTTACCACGTTCAAGAGCGGTTTGATTGCGGGTGAAGCCAATTTTAATTAAGTGCTTAATGAGATCCCCACGCGTTATTGGCTTATCAATTTCAAGATGGATGATTGAGTCAAAATAGTTCTCCGGCACGCCGAGGTTGTAGATACACGAAACCGAGGCGACCACAATCGTGTCAGGGCGTGTGAGCAACGATGAGGTCGCCACGTGACGAAAACGGTCTATCTCTTCATTAACCATCGACTCCTTATCAATATAAGTGTCGGTCACCGGCAGATACGCCTCCGGCTGGTAGTAGTCATAATACGAAACGAAGTAACAGACCTTATTGTTCGGGAAGAAGCTTTTGTACTCCTGATAGAGCTGCGCGGCGAGCGTCTTGTTCGGCGCAATGACGAGCGTCGGTTTCTGGACCTTTTCAATGATGTTCGCCATCGTGAACGTTTTGCCCGATCCGGTCACGCCAAGCAATGTCTGATAGCGATCCCCCTTTTCGAGACCCTTAAGAAGCCCCGCGATGGCTTGGGGCTGGTCTCCAGCTGGCTTATAGTCGGACTCAAGTTTAAATTTCATACGGCTAAGGCCCCTACTTTAGGGACGTAGGGGTGGGTCGTCTATTAACGTGCTCCTTTAGAATACCGTGTTGCTTACGTGAAAGGCAATATAAAAAGTTGAAGGGGCGGCGACCGGTGAAGGTCGCCGCCCCGAGTCAAACTACGCCTTGGGCTTCCTGTGGAGAGGGTGCAAGCTCGCCGCAATACCAAAGGCCAAAGCAATGATGACCAAATTCTTGATGATGTACTGGCCTTCGAGAGTCGGGACCAGGAAGCCGCTCCACGTGACCGATGGTAGGAAAATAAGCGGACCGAACGTCGCGATCATGTGCGGGAAAAGCAGGGCAATCGCTGCCCGTTCCAATCCCGGGATAAGGAAAACGAGGCCGATGAGCATCTCATACCCACCGAAGAGGCGCAAAAAGAGGGTTGGCTCCATGAAAGGGAGGGTGCGCTGGAGTAGATCGATGACCAGTGGACCTGCGGGACTGAGTTCAAAGACCTTCAAGATGCCAAACCAGAAAAAAACGACAAAAAGAGCAAACCGCGCGACGGGCACGGAAATGTGGCGGAGAAAGTGGACTATCTTCTCATCAATCGTGTCGATATGCATACCAGAAGTATATCAGAGTAGTTAATAATACGAACTTTTGACGCAACGACTCGGCGTGTTCCGGTCTGTTCTTCAAAAAGAAAGCGAGAAGGCCGATGAGAAGCAGACGAAATACCTCTTCGTCGCCAACGACCTCTCGAGGCTCCATGGACATACGATGCCTTTCTCGAAGAGCGGCAAACTCTTCGTTACACGATAAACTTAACGCAGGTCATCCAGAGCGTCAAACTACTTACCCATGCGTCGCTCCCGTGCTCCAAAATCAGCAAAAGCTTTTTGAAGCTCATCAATACCAAAATCCGGCCAGAGCGTCTGGGTAAAATAAAGCTGACTGTTCGCCGTCTGCCACATAAGGAAGCCGCCAGAGTTGTGGGACTCTCCCCCCGTTCGGATAACGAGATCCACATCCGGGAGTTCTTTGGTTAGCAGAGCCTTGGCAATGCTCTCCGGCCGGATCTCATAGGTCGTGTCTCGCAACTCGTGCACCGCATGGATCATATCGCTCCGACCATCATAGCCAAAAAGGATCGTGAGCTTCTTCTTAGTAAAATGCGCCGTCTTCTTCTCAACCTCCTCCACCGCTCTTCGCAACTCGCCATTCTGAACCACCTCGACTCCCTTGCCGATAACCCGAACCCTCATCTCCTTCTCTGTTGTTTCCGGCGAAGCAGAAAGTCTCCGCAGCTCTTCAGTGAGCAACTTTACTAGAACGGCAACCTCTTCCGAGTCCCGTTTGCGCAGATTATCCTCTGAAGCTCCCCAGAAGGTAACGTAGGAACTCCCCGCGTCAAACGCGAAACGCATAAGCTCCTCAAAACGGACGACACCCTTCTCGTGCCCGCGCCAGCTTTCTAGTAAATGTTTTTTTGCCCAGCGGCGATTGCCGTCGGGAATGAATGCGACGTGATCGGGGGTCATAGAATAACGAAGAAGAAGATAAGGGCGATAAGAATCCGATACATACCGAACGGAATGAATGTGCGGCTTTGCACTATCTTGAGCAGCCACTTGATGGCAAAGATGGCCACGACAAAGGCGGCGATAAAGCCGGTTGCGAGCAAACTAAATTGGGAGCCGCTGAATCCAGCACCGCCCTTTATAAGATCAAGGCCGGTTGCAGCGACCATCGTCGGGATAGCGAGCAAGAACGAGAACTCTACCGCTGCTTTACGCCGGAGTCCGAGAGCGAGACCACCGACAATTGTCGCAGCCGAACGCGAAACTCCCGGAATAAAAGCAAGCGACTGGACGACGCCAATGATAATCGCCTGCTTATAAGAAATGAGCGTATCAACACCGGCATCAGCTGGCTCACGATGGAACCGCTCAAACAGAATCAGGGCGAGTCCGCCAAGAGCGAGCGCCCACAGTACGACACTCTCGCTGCCGAGAAAGGATTTCACTATCTTATAGAGTGCGAGTCCCAATACCGCCGTTGGAATGAAAGCCACCGCGACACGCTTGAAGAGCTCCCAGCTGGTGAAGAGCCGCTTACCATAGAGCACGAAGACGGCGAGAATCGCCCCGAGCTGGATAATTACCTCAAAGCTTTTTAAAAAATCCGTGGGTGAGAGTCCGAGCAACTTACTAGTTAGAATAAGATGCCCAGTTGAGGAGACTGGCAAGAACTCCGTGATACCTTCGACGATACCGAGGATGAGCGCGTGAAAAAAAGTCATAGGACTAGCTTATCATATTTAAAAAGTTAAGGGCGGCCACCAGGTGGCCGCCCAAAACGCGTAGCCCGAACGGGCTAGAAGGGCATTCGCTTCGACGAAGGCCGATCACGGGTGCGGCGCATCGCGCCGCGAACAAGCGACTCCTTGCGACGACTCCGCTCACCAGCCGAGCCAAGATCAGGACGCTCCACGATCTGGCCATCCGCGAGCTTCTCGAAGACCCGCCACCGAAGGGGCGGATTCATCTGAGTCATCCCCCTGCGAAGCTCTTCGATGAGCTGGTAGGGACACTGCCAGACGGGAGCAACTCGCCCGAAGTTAGTCTCGATACCTGCTTCGCAGTAGTCGAGATTGAGCGCATTCTCCCGATGCCGAATCACCTGGTCGGTGTAGGGCGTCGTCGGCTCGACATACCAAGCGACCGTTTTGCTACTCATGACTGAGACTCCTCTTGTTGGTGCCATATTTACCATGCAATAAATTATGACTCGCGTCAACACCACGCGGTGAGATATCATTCGTTCGTCGAGCGATGGGCGCGCGGCGACCGAGAACTTGCCCCAGTCGCTTCGACATAGGCGAATGAGCAACTCACGGGGGCGAGCGTCGATTGACGCTCGCCCCCGTATTCACATCTCTTTTCAGATAATATAGAGTATACTTATCATATGGAATCAATCATGAAGTCCGACGTCTTCTTCTTCATCACGACGGTTCTTGTCGTTGTTGCCGGGCTTCTCTTCCTCTGGTTGATGATCTACCTCATCACCATTTTTAAAACCATCCGCGAAATAACGAGTCGGGCGAAACAGCTTTTCAACGCGACCTCCGACGACATCGACGAGATGCGCACCAATATCAAACAAAGGGGAGTGAGTTGGACGAGCCTGCTCAGCATGTTCAGTGCCAAGAAAAAGGCGAAAAAGGCGAAGACTGACGCTCAATAAGATAAATAAAAAATCCGCCCTTGGGCGACCGATTGTTCGGTTTAGCCACTGGCGAATCTTTTATTTATTCAAAGCAGAGCTTCGAGACTAGAGCGCTGTCGAATGTCGCCACCTGGGTCGTGCCCGGGGGTAGTTGATGGACCTTGCCGTCACGATTGATATACACATAGAAAAGACGCGGGTCCTCGCCGAGAATCGCGGCAGCGGCGGACAGGTTATCGAGCGTGTCTTCAAAAAAGACCACTTTTTCATATTGAGGAAGGAGCTCCGCGATGATTTTTGCCTTATGCCTCCCCGCCTCTTCCGCAGGTACAATGCGCGTGAAGTTGAATTGCAGCTCAAGGCCACTTCGCCTAATCTTTTCAGCCTGGAAGGCCTCGTTGCCGGCCGAGAGCACGCCGAGCGCCGCCCCCTTGAGTCCCGCCGCGATCACGAGCTGCTTCGCATCAGTGAACACGAAGCCGGGGACGCGCGACAGAGAGCGGTCGAACACCGCCCTGATTTTGGCAGCCTGCTCCGGGTAGGAAGCGATCAGCAGCGAAGCGTGCCCGTCAAAGCTGTATCCCCCCTCAAGCTGTTTTGCGGCCTGATAGGTTTCAAAAACGACTGCCGCTGAGACATCAAGCGCCTCAAGCCCGTCGGTAAAGTCGTTCTTAAATTCCGCCGTATTAAAAAGTACGTCATCCCAGTCAAATATCAGAAGCGTTTTTTCAATATTGGCCATAAAAAATAATGCGTAAAAAGGTAAATAAGTAATCAACTAATGATTGCGAATGCCCAACACCGCGACCATGGTCGCAAGTGGTTCACCATCGCGGCGGTACGAGAAGTACTTCTCGGGCAAACACGCGGTACACTCCTCGCTTACTTCAGTGTACTCGGATTTCACACCCGCTTCCAGAAGCTGCCGGAACGCAACCCCACCGAGGTCAATGAAACTCTTCTCGTCGCGTTCAATGAGCGCCTCTGGATGCGTGGCAAAGACATCGCGCACTTCTGCGCCGACCTCAAAGTGGCACGCCTGGATAAAGGGAGTGATAACCGCACGCACACGCCCTGGGTCATCGAACTGGCGCAGCGCCTTCGCGATAATCCCCCGGGCCAGTCCCCGCCAACCGGCATGGAGAAGCGCCACCTCGCGCGCCTGAGGGTCATACAGATAGACCGCCAGGCAATCGGCGGCGGTAACCGAAAGAAAGATGCCTTCCGTTACCGTTATGAGGCCGTCAACATGCTTCATGGTCGCGCCCGCCTCCCGCTCGCCCACTCGGATGACATCGGCCGCGTGAGCTGCCTTTATAGCAACGACCGAGCTGCCCGGCATACTGCAGGAGGCGAAAAACTGCTCCCGTCTGGCAAGTGAGAGCGCATCACCATCGCGCAGATAAAGATCCCCTTCAGCTCGGGTTGAAAAGCGCGCAACCAATTCCGGAAACGGCTTGAACAGCGAAAAGAGGTCACTCATACTCTAGAGCTTATGTGATTTCAAGATCTCCCGCACCTCTTCCACGTCGCTCGCTATCTGTACCGCGAGCTCCTCACTGCCTAGAAAGGTCTTCACATCACGGATATGGGTGACCAGCTCCAGTTCTACTTCACAAGGAACCTGCGGCAAGGTCGCGTCTAAAACATACGCCTCGAGCGTCGGAGCCAGCTCGTGGAATGTCGGCACCGGACCATAATGGACAGCCGCCGGATAACGCTTCTGCTCGACATACAACCAGCCAGCATAGATTCCGTGGGTCGCGCCAAGACCATCCGGGATCTCCATGTTGATGGTCGGAAAACCAATACGTTTGCCGCGTCCCTTTCCGGAAATGACCAAAGCCTTGTATCTCATCACGCGATACCCCCGTTACAGGACCGACTTATTAAGCTTTGAGACATTATACACAGCGAATAAGAGCACGGCGGCGGCGAAATACTGTGATGGCGCCAGCACAGTGTGGAAAAAGACGATATCAATGAAAACACCCGTAAGCGGGAAGACGAGCTCAAGGATGGTTGAGACCTTCGCCTGCGTCGTCTTGAGACCGCGGTAGTAGATCCAGAGCGCCACCATACCGGTCGAAAGCGAAATGATGATGAGCCGGCCGAACTCATTAAAACTCGGAGCGGTAAGGCTCGCCGACTGGCCCAGGAGCAGTAGAACGATAAGCGCGAGCGGAACAGTGAGGAAAAAGCGCATCCCGGTGACGTAGGTGTGCGAATGGCCAAGGAGCGTAAAGCGCGAAAAAGCGGTCGAAACAGCCCAGGCGAACGCGGCGCCGACCGCGAATAAAGCCGCGATGGCCGTGCCAGAACCGGTATCCAGATTGACGACCCCGTTCGGGAACGTAACGAAATAAGCGGCTACGAGCGCAAGAAGCGCCCAAGTGATAAACTTCGGACTGACCCGCTCCTTTAAAACGATCGCGGCGGTTCCGATGGTAAACACCGGCTGAAGCTTCTGGAGCAAAAAGACGACCGAGAAGGCTATAAAGCCCGTCTTCGCCAGTGCCGTCGTGAAAAAGAGCGTTCCAATCACTCCCGACAAGAGACTTACCAGCAAAACAGCCCACCACTCTTTTTTACTCAACTTTTCCTTCCAGAGTTTCGGCAAAAAGAAGGGAGCGATAAGCAGAGCGCCGATGAGATGCTCAAAAAAGACGATCGTGATCGGCGGAAGTGAATAGAGACTGCGGCGAAGGACGCCATCAACTCCCCAAAGGATAGCGGCGATAACGATGAGCAGCGGTCCGTAGCTGAATAAGCGTTTCATATTTTAAGGTTTTTCAATCTTTCCATTTCCATGTTCGTACTCCTCCAGCCGCAAGTTGAAGTCCTCTATCTTCAAAATAATAGGGCCGAGTTTTTCATCTGTCTTTCTTCGCTTCAGATCCTCCTCGGCGCGAGACTGATAAAGCGCCTTGCCAGCTTTAATCGCCTCTGGACCGAAAAGTGCCCCGATTGGCGCGAGGTGGAAAAAGTGAGACAGGGACTGATCGCCATCGGCAGACACCTCGATATGACCAAGCCTCACCCCATCTTTCGCTAACGCCTCTTCAGTCTTCTTAATTAACTCTTTAACCATAAAGAGTCCAGCCTTCTCACCCATATCACCATTTGGCTTGAGTAGTTTTCTCAGTTTCAACGTCCTCTCCTGCTCCGTCCCTTCCAACACGGCTTCAATTATAGAGGTGCCAGGACCTCTTATGTCCGCAATCAATTCTCCATCTTTTTCCCTAAGTTTGAATTGATAACTTTGCGACAGCCGCTCAACCTTGGGCTCCCCGCCTGACTGAGGCGCCGTCTCCATCGTACCTCCTTGTCCTAGTCGCGTTGTCATATCTACCTAGTATAGCGCTTTTATCTACAGTTTTGTATTGACCTTGCGCAGCCACGCGCCTACCCTGAGGATAGGTTCCCATGCGAACTAAAAATCCCCACGCTGCGCGACTGACCAAATCAGAGCTGCAAGAACTGCTTCGCGAGCACCGCATCCCCCTCCAGCAATGGGGCGTCGGAGACGCGAAGACGCTGAACGATCTTTATACTGAAACTCGCCACGGCGAAAGTTCGCTTATTATCGACCCCAAAGGAAAATTGGTCCGCGAGGTCGGCATCGTTAAAATAGATATTTACTACAAAGACGTAACGGCAACCTATAAACTAATCGAGGATTATCAGGAGTTCTATGACGGACGAAAGCGCGTCCTCAAGCAGGACTGCCCAGTCGGCGAAAAGATGAAGCCGCACGAAACGCCTATTCAGGCCTATGAGCGGGCGCTGCGCGAGGAGCTTGCCATCACCCGGCCGATACCTGGACGCGCGACCAAGTCACGCCTTATCACAAAAGTCTCTCGCAGCTATCCTGGCCTAACTTCCCGCTATCATGAACACCGCTTCATGGTCACCTTGCCCAAAAAGTATTACAACGCCGACGGTTATGTCGAGACAGACGGCGATCGCAAGACTTATTTCAGTTGGAGCAAGGCAAAGACGGGGCGGCGCTAGAGCACGGGCGCGAGCGGGCCGCCCGGAACAAGGATGTCGCTTATCAACTCGGTCGGAATCACCACCTCCCTGCCTCCCGCCGCGTAAGCCGCAACCTGGTACGGGTCAAAAAGGATGACTAATCTTCCCGTCTCACTATCAACGAAAAAGTTCTGATAGTTCTCGAGTGTCGGAGCAGTTCCGGTCTTTATCCAATCAGGATCACTCATCGCGTCAGGACCGCCAAACTGACCGGTAAGGTCCGTGGCCGCATAATCAGCAATGACCTTAAGATAGGAGCTGCCGGGAACAAACAGGTCGCCAAGCTCAACCGTGGAGCGGCTGCGAACGTCATAATTAAAAACGATCGAGTAGTTGTTCGGATGCGCGGCACCGGCGGCGTAATTCGAGGCTCTGAGTACGAGGCTGACGAAGTCGTTGGTTAGCGTCGGAAACGCGTAGTCCATCCAAAGGCCGCTGCTGCTATCTTCAGGTCCGACGAAGTCTCCGATATCGGCCACCTGCTTTTTAAAATCAACGACCTGAGCTTCGATGAGCAGTTTTATCCGGGCATTGATATCAGCGCGCGCGTCCTCATCGCCCAGCGCCATGACCTCGGGATACTTGATATCGATAATGTAACGCTGCGCCTTGTTATCGTCCTTGATAACGCGCTGCGCCGTTTTGGGAACAACCGGCTTGGTATTTGAAACGAACACCGCGATAGCGGCGACCGAAACGGCGAGAACGATAATGAGGGGAATAATAACCTTCTTCATATCAACCTATATGGCGGACGTCTTCAGACGCTTGTGATAAAGCTTATAGGAAGCAACAATAAGAATAAGCACGGCAAACGGCAAAGCGAGGAAGACGAGCGGATCGCCGTTGGCGATGCTCGAATAGATAGCGCCGATAAGGTCAAAGGCGAAACCAGCGTACGCCCATTCCTTGAGTCGTGGATACCCGGGAGCTGCGATAGCGATGATGCCGAGGATGCGCGCCACGCCGAGGAATGAGAGCAAGTAGACGGGGTAGCCCAAGTGCTTGAACCCCTCAACTGCCGCCGGTATGTGCAGGAGGTCAGTAATAGAAGCCATCAACATCACCGCGAATAAAAGACCGGTGACAATCCAATAGATAATGGTGAGCTTTTTCATATAGTTTCAGTATAACAAATTCACTCTCACCTTCTCAACGATGAGGGCACCCAGCCCAACAGCAAGGCCGACGCTCGCCTTCGCGCATCTTATCAAGGCCGACGGCTATGCGGCGGCTTCTGGTTTCATCTTTCTTGGCACTGGTAACCCAACAGATCCACTCATTACGCGCGAGGGGCGTGATATCTATCCATAACGACTTCACCTTAGCATCAGACCCAATCGCCTTACGGAAATCTACCGGTAATGCGTGCTGTGGCATTTTTATAATTTATGAATGAAAAAAATATCCTTGTACTTCAATCTACAATTAAAATAAGGAGGGTTATTTAAACTGAAAAGTATCTAAGAAATTACCAAGCTCTGGCCCCTCCTTCGCATCTCTTATCCAAATAGTTAATATAAAATCGGCAGCTTCAACAAGAACATCCTGATTCCCGCTAAAATAATTATCTGTTTTCTGTGTATCAAAAAAGGCACCAACATATCTCGCCGAATCGATGTTCCCAACTTTAATTGGCGTAATGACGAAACTCTCCTCTTCGCCGTGCATCCTTTGAAGAGAAAAATCAGCCATTTTTCTCGCCTCGGCATCAAGAGAGAAGTCTATTGCTTTTGGCTTTATTATGAGACTGTAAATTACTTGACCGCTTCTATCGAAAACGCCAATTGATTCAGAGTTAACCTCCTTAATCGAATGTCCCGATGGAGCAATAAATGAAAAATAATACTTTGTACTACTATAAGTAGTAGGCTCAAATCCTTTTTCAAAGTATCCATAAGTAGCAAGCTGACTTTCCTTTGCTATAACCTCAAGAAGGTTGGTGCCGAGTGAAGCCCAGGTGTCTGTCCCAATTTGGGAATATAAAGACCTTAACCCAGAAATCTTAATTGTTGCTCGCCCGACTTCTCCGTACGCCTCAGTGCCTTTGTATTTAAACAAAACTTCAAAATCTTGACTCTGTAAGCCATTCAACCTATCTCGTTCGATTATTAATGGGAACTTGTCTCTATCCTTCTCATCCACATTAAATAACAATAATCCGCTGAGGTCTGAGCGAAGATAACTGCCGCTGATTACCACCTCTCCAGAAAAAATACTATAAGCTATACAATTTTTTACATACTCAAATCCTTCATAAGTGAACTCGCCAAGCTTCTCCCCCTTAACTAATCCTTTTGCATTTTCCGGCTCTCTCCCTCTTACACATTCTTCGTCTATTTTTGCATACTTAGCCACGCCGTTATTATTCTCCAACAAGTTAACAGGCAACTTGCTTGTTGTCCCATTTAAAATCAATAAAAGACTGGCGCCCAAGAAGATAATCCCTAACCCCGTGCCAAATAAAATACGCCTTTTACTCATATCTTTAATATACAATCCGGGGCGCAATAATACAAAAAATAGAAAGCTACTTAGCTCCGGGAGCAGGGATCGAACCTGCGACCATCGCCTTACACTTATTCCCCTGTTACCAGGAGCGTGGACTATATCATCATCCAATTGGATGCGAGGGGCTTCGCGCGACACTCGTCGAGCTACTCTCTTTCGAGATAGTCTCTACACCTGCCTTCGCTAAAGCTTCGGCAAGGCAATGCCTTCCAAAATTCTAACAAAGGATCGGCTCGGGATTGCCCGCATGGGGTTTCCCCGAATTCACCTCGTTTTTCAATCCGCCTTACGGCGGAAAGCTGCAAGTTTAGTTTACAGGGCGCCGCTCTACCGCTGAGCTATCCCGGAGCTAAAAAGCTTTCTATTCAGTTATAAATGAGCAGAGAATCGGTACGCTTTATTCTATAGAGATAGAGCGAAAACTGCAAGATTTCATGATACCATAACCCTATATGCCATCACGACTGGCGCTTGAACGCTTTACCAAGTACGCGCTCATCGGCACAAGCACTTCATTGCTTGATGTCTATCTCCTGTGGATTCTCACCACTCATTTTCACGTTTATTATATTATTTCCGCCGGACTCACCTTCCTCCTCGCCGCCACGCTCGACTATCTCGCCGATAGACACTTTGTCTTCTCAGAAACAAAACGGAATCCCGAATCCGGCTATTTCTACTTCGTTGCCATTCTTGGAGCAGGACTCGTTATGACCCTCGTTTCGATGGCTGTTCTCGTTGAGCACTTTAACATTCATTACATCGTCGCGCGCATCATTCTTGCCGGAGCGGTCGGCATGTGGAGCTACCTTATGAATCTCTACGTCAACTTCCGAGTCGCGGGGAAGTATTAAGAAAACCGCCCGGCCTTCTGCGGGCGGTTTTCTTTTTCTCCTGCGCAAGCTACTTTGCCTCCATAATCGAGAGGATGTTTCCTCCCGGGTCTTTGACCCAAGCTCCACGCATTTCACCCATCTGAGCCACGCCGTTTATCGTTTTGATGCCCGGTAGATCATACTCCTCGAACGTCACTCCCTTTTTCTTGAGCTCTGCCACCTCCATATCGAGATCGGAAACATTAAAGGTTGCCGCTGTGTCTTCTGACTTCTTTGAATCAGACTCAAACAACATAATCGTCGAGCCGCTGCCTGCTTCGTATAATAGATATCCCTCGTCAGCTGAGCCGCTGATCCGCTTCAAACCAAGTTTTTCTGAATAGAATCCATCAGCCTTGCCGAGCCCGTCAAACGGCAAAGTCGCGCAAACTGGCGCTTGTGATAGTGCCATATCTTATTTTTAATTTTTGCCTTAATTCCTGCGACCTTTGTACCTATGAAGCCGTTCGAGACCGATAAGGGTTGCACTACTTTTTCAGCAGCTCCCCAAAGACTTCTTTCAAGACATTCGGGTTCGCGCCGAGCTTCATCTCTTTCGCCTTCTTCATTCCTTGGCCGACGAAGAACATGAGCGCGACCTCTTTGCCTCCGCGATAATCAGCCGCCGGTCCCGGATTGGCGGCGATAATCTCATTCGCCATCGCCGTGAACGCGCCTTTATCAGAAACCTGTTCGTGCCCTTCGGTTTTCATAATCTCCACCGGGTCGCCTCCCGTCTCAAACATCTTCGCCAAAATATCCTTTGCGCCGCGGCTGCTCACCTTTTCACCGGCAACCAAAATCACGAGGTCGGCAAAATCCTCTTCTTCAATCTTTGTCTTCGAGGGATCGATAATGCCGGCAGCAGCCATCAAACTACGCAGATCGCTCGTTAAGTAGTTTACGGCAAGCTGAATCGCCCTCGCCATATCCTCTACCCCGTGCTCCTTAAGTTCGGAATACACATTTTCAAAATAGTCAGCAGATAAGCGGTCGTTGACGAGCACCTCAATCTGCGCCGCGTTAACGCCATACTCCTTCGCAAAGCGCGCCCGCTTCGCCTGCGGAAGCTCCGGAATCTCGAGTTTAATACGCTTCAAATCAAAAAGGCTCAGGTCGAGTGGCGGGATGTCCGGCTCCGGAAAGTAGCGATAGTCGTGACTGCTTTCTTTTTTACGCTGACTGACCGTCATCTTTTTCACATCGTCCCAACCTCGCGTCTCCTGCACGAGCTTCTCGCCGACATCAAGCGCCTTCGCCTGCCGCTCAATCTCATATTTCGCCGCCGCAATAGCCGCCTTGAACGAGTTGATGTTTTTCACCTCCACCTTGGTACCATATTTCAGCTTTCCATCCTCCATCGTTCCCAATGAAAGATTAACCTCGACGCGCATCTGGCCCTTTTCCATGTCCGCATCAGAAACTCCAAGATAGCGCAAAACGAGCTGGAGCTCAGTCGCAAACTCTCCCACTTGGTCGGCGCTGCGGATATCCGGCTCGGTGACGAGCTCCATGAGCGGCAAGCCCGCGCGGTTATAGTCGATCAAGGTACTCCCTGATCGCCCCGCACTTGATGCGGGGCCCATCTTATCATCATGAATTAATCTCCCGGTGTCTTCCTCAAGATGCACCCGCGTTATCTTTACGCCCTTCAAATACCCCCCTGAAACAAGCGGAACGTCAGACTGAGTAATCTGATACCCCTTCGGGATATCGGGGTAAAAGTAGTTCTTACGGTCGAACTTCGAAACCGCCGGGATATCACCGGCGATCGCCATGCCAACTTTGATAAGTGCCTCAATAGCCGCCTTGTTCGCAACCGGCAACGTTCCCGGCTGACCGGTGCAGATCGGACAGATGTTCAGGTTCGGACGTTTCTCATCGGGATCGTTAAGACACCCGCAGAACATCTTTGTTCGCGTCTTGAGTTCACAGTGAACCTCAAGCCCTATTACTGGTATATACGTTGTAGTCACTTTTGTCTCTGCCGCCATATTATCAATAGTAATACATTATGTCATCCTGAGGTACCCTGAAGGATCTATAGATTCTTCGCGGAGTTTACCCGCCTTTGGCGTGGCTCAGAATGACTCCGTAAGATTCGCGTTATTACCTCTCTAATTCGCATTATTCGCGAATACTCTATCAACCTCCGCACGAACGCGGGCGAAGACCGCCTCGGGTGTTCCGTCGCCATCAACAATCACGATGCGCTCATCCGGCAGCTGCGCCGGCAACGCAAGATAGAGTTCGCGCAGCTTTTTCAAAAACTCGCTTCGCTCGAAAACTTCCAAGTGCGTTCGCGCCGAATCCCCTAGGATGCGCTTAAGCGCGACATCTTCCGGAACATCCAAAATGATTGTGAGATCGGGAATAAGCACCCCTTCATGCATCTGCATTAGCTCTTCGAAGGAAAGCCCCTGGGCCTGCTGGAAGACGAGCGTCGAGTGTTTATAGCGGTCACAGATGACATGGGTTCCCTCGCTCAAGTGGCACTCAATCACTGCGGCGTGCATCCGCCGGTCTTTAACGAAGAGCTCCGCGAGTTGGCGAGCGTTCTCCTTCGGGTCACTCGTTTCCTTGAGTAACTTTCGGATCTCAGCCAGATACGGCGAGTCATAGGGCTCGCGCGTCATGAATAAGTGGTTGCTCTTTTGCCGGTCGAATAGATAGCCAGAGAGCATCTTGCCAGCGGTCCCCTTCCCGGAGCCGTCGATCCCTTCAAGTACAATAAATTTCCCGCGAGTCATATTGTTTCAGTATGCCCGAACGGCCAAAAATTAAAAAGCCGCAGTTCATTGAACCGCGGCCCCCTTTCGGGTGGTGCGACTAACAGAGCGGCGAGGCGAGCGGGTTGGCGGGGATGCCCCCGGAAGGGGCGTGGGCGCTCTGGCGCTCGCCGGGGCGAAGCCGACGCTGGTTGTACGTCGGACGACGAACCGTCACGATCTCGGGACCCGGCGGGCGCCTCTCGAGACCGACAACTCGCCGAGCCTCTCCAGAACGACAGACACGCTTGTTCATCTGCATTCCCTCCGCGGAAGCGTCAAACGACGCACCGCACTTCTCTATTCATCATAGCACAAAACAAGCAAAAAGTCAATTCTGCGGCTATGCTCAGTATGAGCTAGAGTAAACAACTGTTCGGCGGACTCACCGTAAACGAAAAACCCGCCTTACGGCGGGTCCTTCGTTATTGATTCGTCTGGTTCCCCGTTTCCACGGGGATGACACTACTTCTCTACCTCGATGCCCTAAAACGTGCCTCGCACGTTCGGGCGAAATTACTCTGTAATTTCTAGTCCCATGTTGCGGGCGGTGCCTTCAATAGTTCGCATCGATGCTTCGATGCTGTTGCCGTTCATGTCCGGCGCCTTCTTTTCGGCAATAGCGCGGATGTCAGCCTTGGTCACCTTGCCCACTTTCGTGGTCAGCGGGTTACCACTTCCCTTCTCGATACCGGCAGCCTTCTTGAGGAGCGAGCTGGCCGGAGGGGTCTTGAGGACGAAACTGAACGTGCGGTCTTCGTAAATCGTAATAACAGCCGGAACGGTGTCACCCTTCATCGCCTGCGTCGCAGCGTTGAACTGCTTACAGAACTCCATGAGGTTGATGCCGTGAGGACCAAGCGCGGTACCGACCGGTGGGGCCGGGTTAGCTCCTCCCGCCGGAAGGGCGAGCTTCAACGTAGTTTTAACTGGTTTGTTTGCCATGAGGATAATGCGTAATTAGATAATGCGTAATCGATAAACTAAAGCTTTTGGACTTGGAGTGAGTCAAGTTCAACGGCGGTGTCACGACCGAAAATGGCGATGAGAACCTTGATAACTCCCGTCTTCTCGTCCACTTGGCTGACTTTCGCATCATAATCCTTGAAAGGGCCGTCCGTAATTTTTACCACGTCACCAACCTTCAAGTCAACTTTAAACTTTTTATCGGCACCTCCCATCTTCGACATGAGCACATCAACCTCAGCCTGAGAAAGCGGAAGCGGGGTGGTCGTATCGGAGCCGACGAAGCCAGTGACACGCGGCGTGTTGCGGACCACATACCAGCTGTCATCGGTGAGAATCATGTCCACAAGCACATAACCCGGGAACGTCTTCTCTTCGATCTCTTGGCGCTTGCCGTTTTTAATCTTAATCTTCTTCTCCTTCGGTACGATGACCGCGAAGATCTTGTCACTCATCTGGAGACTCTCGACGCGCTGGGTCAGATAACGGGCAACGGCGTCCTCGTATCCAGAGTAGGTGTGCACGGCATACCAACGACGGTCGGCAGTTCCCTGCTGGCGACTACCAGAGACGCTTGCCTTCTTTTCTTCTTTTTTATTCTCGTCAGCCATGAAAATGCTTATTACGAATTTTCTTATCGCAATTCAATGAGCTTCGCCAGTCCCGTCGTGAACCCGAAGTCGGCGGCGCCGAGGAAGAGGGCGACGCCAAGTGAGATCGCGATAACTACAAGGGTCAGTGAGCGGGTCTGCGCAAAAGTTGGCCACTGAATGGTCTTAAACTCCTGTCGGGCACCTGCGAAGTACTCTTTAATGCGAGAAAACATAGTTTCTAGATATTATACGACTTTAAGCTATATGTCCAGATTCTTAACCGAAAGCGCGTGCGACTGGATGAACTTGGCGCGGGGGGCCACTTCGCTTCCCATGAGGATGTCGAAAAGCTTGTCCGCCTCGGCAGCATCGGCGATCATGATCTGCTTAAGAACGCGATTCTTTGGATCCATCGTTGTTTCAGCAAGCTGGTCGGCGTTCATCTCTCCGAGACCCTTGTAGCGTTGGATCTTGAGTCCCTTCGCCTCATCGCCTTCAATCCCCTTGCCCATTGCTTTGACGATCTTATCCTTCTCGTCATCTTTATAGGCATACTGAATCTCCTTGCCCTTTTGGATGGCGTAGAGTGGCGGCTGAGCGGCATAAATGTAGCCGTTGGTGATAAGCGCCGGAAAGTAGCGATAAAAAAGCGTCAACAGAAGCGTGCGGATGTGACTGCCGTCGACATCAGCGTCGGTCATGATGATTATCTTGTGGTAACGGAGCTTTGAGATGTCGAACGACTCCGCAATAGCAGTACCGAGTGCGATGACCAATGATTTCACCTCCTTATTAAGGAGCATCTTATCAATGCGGCTCTTCTCCACGTTCAAGATCTTTCCACGCAGCGGCAATATCGCCTGCGTACGGCGGTCACGGCCCTGCTTAGCGCTGCCACCGGCAGAGTCTCCCTCAACAATGAAGAGTTCGCTCTCCGCAGCATCCTTTGATGAGCAGTCAGCGAGTTTACCCGGAAGGGTGAGACCATCGAGAATACCCTTGCGAAGCACTGTTTCGCGAGCCGCCTTCGCGGCTTTGCGCGCCTTTGCGGCGAGCAAGCAGCGCTCGATGATTTTTCCGGCGTCGCCCGACTGGCGCTCCATGAAGTTCTTGAGCGCTTCATTGACTACACTCTCAGTCGCCGTGCGCGCCTCCGGAGAGCCGAGGCGGTTCTTGGTTTGACCTTCGAACTGTGGGTCACGGAGTTTCACTGAGACGATAGCGACCAGCCCCTCGCGAATATCCTCACCAGTGAGGTTCTCATCTTTCTCCTTAATGTAGCTGTTCGTGCGAGCGAAGTCGTTGAAGGTGCGGGTAAGCGCCGAACGGAAACCGGTCAGGTGCATACCGCCATCCGGCGTATAGATGTTATTTGCGAAGGAGAGCTCTTGCGTCTCGATATCATTGTTATACATGAACGTCGCCTCCACCTGCACATTGTCGGCGGTCTTTTCAACATAGAACGGCTGGTCTTGAAGAAGCTTTTCGCCGGCATTGAGGTGCCGAATGAATGAGAGTAGCCCACCGTCAAAATAGAAGGCGTGGAAGAAGTTTGGCTTGGTGCGGTAATCAATGAGCTCCATCTTAATCCCCTTCGTAAGGAACGATTGCCGGCGGAGCCTCTCCATGATCGTCTTACGGTCGAACTGAATCTTTGCAAAGATCTCCGGATCTGGCGTAAAGGTAATCTTTGTCCCGCGAAGTTTACTGCTGCCAATCTTTTTTACCTGGCCCTGCGGCTTACCCTTTTTGTATGACTGCTCAAATACCCCGCCATCGCGGTACACCTCAGCAGTTAGATCGGATGAAAGCGCGTTAACCACCGAAACACCGACGCCGTGGAGACCTCCGGAGACCTTGTATCCGTCGCCGCCAAACTTACCTCCGGCGTGAAGAATAGTCAGTACCGTTTCGAGTGTCGACTTCTTCGTCTGGGGGTGCTTTTCCACCGGAATACCACGGCCGTCGTCAGTCACCGCTATCTTATTGTCGGCCAAAATCTCCACGCGAATATGCTTTGCGTGACCGGCCATCGCCTCATCGATTGAGTTGTCGACCACCTCCCAGATAAGGTGGTGAAGACCAGCGATATCGGTCGTACCAATGTACATACCCGGGCGCTTACGCACCGGGTCGAGGCCCTCAAGGACGGTAATGTCTTTTGCGGTATAAGAACCCTTCTTCGACTCTTCCTCGTCGGTTTTTTTGGCCATAAAATGATGTCTAAATTAAAAAAGGCTACACACCTAACTTGGTGTAAGGATAGCAAAAAACAGACACAAAAACAAGGCTATTTTGGTTGACAAAAACGGATAAAAGTATAGATCTGAAAAGTCTTTGGACAGTAGCTCCAAGGCGCACCAACGGTCAGGAGATCACATGAGCTCACGTGCAGTACTACGGTTGTTCGGGATAGCCCCGGAGAACATCGGCGAAACCCGTTTCCTCGAGCTTCGGAGAGGTCAAGACACACGGCGCCAGCTCTACCGAGAAGGGAGAGCCGGAGACAGCCACTACCATCTGCGGGTCTTCCCGGGATCAGGTCAGACACCCTTCCTCAACCAGGAGGGATGGACGACGCCCGGACTCGTCAGCGCCCTCCAGGAGATGGCGAAGGAAGGGCTCAAGCACCCCTGCGGGGCTCCCCGATTGGACGCGCTCTACGCGTACGGCAGTCGGGGCGACATGGCTCTCTATGCAGATCCAGGCCATGGCGAGTCGCTGTTCACCATGATCATCACCGAGCAAGAAGCCGCCCCGAAGAAGTTCGAGAGCTCCTCACCCACGGAGCACGAAACCGTTGAACCGGTGGCGAGCGACGCCGACCAGTGCGGCGAGGAGCAGGCTCCACGCGAGATGGCCATGGCCGAAACGCCCGAGAAGCCGGCGCGAATGCCTCGGGCGAAGAAGAGGCCCATCCTCGCTGGCGGCGTAGGCGAAGAGCCCCTGCCGACCCCTGGCGACGCAAGCTGAAGGTGAACGCGAATGCGTTCGCCGAAATCGGGCGCGGATTCCCTGCGGAGTCCGCGCCCTCGATAGCCCCGCCCCTCAAAAGGTGGGCTTTTTCATTTCTGAAGTATTAGTCGTATGATAAAGGAGGTTCTGCTGGCTAATCGCACGAGAGTGCCATGATCACCCTGGAGGCTCCCATGAACCCGTTCCCCGTCCCGACGACTCCTCCGTCGGGACACATCGTCCCCTTCGGTGGCAAGCCGTCGCAAGATGCCGCTCGCGCCATCGAGAAGGCCTTCGCTTCGGCACCCAAGCCGAAGTAGATGCCGCTCGCTCGTCCCGCGGACGCCTTCGATCCGATCGAAAGCGTCCGCACCCTAACCCCTCCGGGGTCTTTTTTATTCTAGGAGCCTAGTTCGAAATCAGCACTGTTATTATTCGTGTCCTGCCACTGCTTTCGCTTCAACTTCACACTCGCACCCGGATTTGTTGAAAACACTGAGCCTTCTACAAATGTGTTTGCCGCGGCTCCCCAACCCACCGCGTCGATAATCGTCCCCGTATTCTCAGCTCCTTGCCGAATCGCTGCTCCATTGTCATCAGCGATAGTGCCGGTAGTCGTGATGTTCGGTGTTTTTGAAATTGCCGTAAAGGTTGAGTTTGACCAGATATAATATCCGCCCGCTGGAATAAACGTATCACTCGTCCACGACTTGAGAGAGGTGTCGGTCGTACCAGTCTTAGCCCTCTTCACCAGGCGGTAACCGTTTAGGTTGAATGGCTGGCTCAGCGGATTGTAGATCTCAATGTAGTCCTCCGCTGTATGCCCGGCGCCACCCGTGGTTTGAATCTCGCTAATCACGATGTGGTCGAGTCCGCCCGGTGGCGCCACTACTACTGCATTCGCCTCGTCGTTATCGTTCGCGTCAGCACAACCCGGATCGTTCATGTCAGTTAGCCCGTCACTGTCATTATCAGCTCCATCGGAGCAAAGAGCGACTTGAACAGCTGCAACCGCCTCATTAAATTCGTCGGCATCTTCGCCACTAGCACACCCCGAGTCGTTCATATCGACAAGACCGTCCGCATCGTTATCAACCGTATCGGCACACGCCGGCGCCACCACGAGTACATTTACCTCGTCATCATCACTACTCCCATTACACCCCGGGTCGGCAAGATCAACAAGGCCGTCTTTGTCATTATCAAGTGAGTCAGCGCACGCCGCTACCGCAACCACGGGAGCCGCCACATTCGTCTCATCATTGTCGCTCGCGCCACTACACCCGAGGTCGGCAAGATCAATCAGATTGTCGCCATCGTTATCAAGGCCATCGGCGCAAAGAGCAACTGGAGGAGACGCGTTGTACTCATCGGCATCGGCACTACTCAGACACCCTGGGTCGCGTAGGTCAATAAGCCCATCATGGTCATTATCTAACTTGTCGGCACATGCCGGCGCGACCACAACGGCAACGACCGGAGGTGTGGGCGCCCCGGCAGAGTTTTTCATGCCTGGCGTACCGAAAATACCCGCCTCACCGGGTCCATAATACGTGTGCCAACTCAAATCACTCCTGCGCTCAGCAGTATGCTTGGGCGTATTCGTACCCGCCGGCCACGCCGATTGCGCGACTACCTCATCCTGCAGTTCGCAGCTCTTATTAAAGAGGCGCAACCCTTCATCGGTGTTTGAGAGCACTCCAGTATAACCCACCGTTGTCCCGGGCAAACGGTGCGTCCCGCGCTCGAATACTAAAAATCCACCTTTGGGCAAAATAACGTCGTTTGGAATAATCGCACGGAGCTGCTGCGCCTTATCAACCAACTGCCAACCGGCGACACTCAGCTCGCCAGTAGTATGATTCTGCATCTCGACCCACTCGGCGTTACTATCATCACCGCTCCCCATCCACGCGACCTCGCTCATGATGCCAAGTAGCTTCGGCTTGGCGCTCGTGTCATACGCGCACTTCACAACAACTGGAGCGACCTCTTTTGCCACGACTTTATCGTCATCGGCAGTCTCCTTTTTTATCGCAGGAGAGGTTGAAGCCTTTGCTGTCGTTTTTGGGGCGGCCTTAACGGCTTTAGGGGCCGAACGAACTTCAATGATATCAGAGGGGCTGGTCTCGCCGTTTTCGGCATCAGCTGCATCACTTGGCGATTCACCCTCATTCGGAATCACCTGCGCAAGTAATTTGAAATTACCGTCGCTAGAGGCGACCGGCTCAGGGAGTGACCCACTAAAAAGCATGAATCCAAGGCCGGTACACGCCGCACCGATAGCTAAGCCGATGAGAAGTTGCTTTGTCATACGCGTTAAATTTTTTGCACTTTTTCAATAACGACCTGTGGCGTCGCCGACTCACGCGCCGCAAGATAGCCGAGAGCAAAACTCGTTGAGCTAATCAAGAAAAACAAAATAAATAATACCACTTCTTTTCGATATTTTGTGAGCCAATCAGCAATCCCATTCATGGTCAATAATTTACGATTCCCAATTTACGAATTTACAAATCAAGGTGTAATGAGTCAAATGTTTTAAACATTTGAAAATTGGAATTTGATTCGTAAATTAGTAAATTTGGATATTGGTCATTATCGCCCCTAGAACCTAAGGTAATCCATCCACTTCGTATAAAGCTCCTGGGTGGCGAAGAGGTCACCCGCGTTGTACCGCGCAATCTCCTCAAACTTTCCCGCTTTGAACGCAGCCCCCACTTCGTCGCCGCCCATTCCCTCCTTCGGGCTCTTGATACCAAACGCGCGAGTATATAAGTGGAGCGTCCCCTTCTTGCGCATCGCGCCATAGAACGAGAGCTGATCGAGAAGGTCGATGTGCACCGCATCCGGGCTCTGTTGATAGATATAGCGGGCGCGAGTGAGGTCTTTGGTTGGGCGCACGCCCTTAATCGCTGAGCGGAGCATCATGAACGGTGCATCGAACTGGCGACCATTGAAAGTCACAAAGTGCTGATAATCCTTCGCGCCCTTCCAAAAGCTCTCGAGCATCTGCGCCTCATCCATTGGCTTATAGGTGATAGCACCATCCTTAAACTCCTTGAGTTTTGAGCCAGGCGCCTGAAAGTAGACGACACCCTCACCACGGTGATAGTCGAGCACGCCGATGGCAACAATCTCTCCGGTGAGCGGAGAAAAGCCAAGTCCCGCTTTGAGGTCGCTGAGCGCCACCTCATACTCCGCCTCATTCTCCGACTCCTTTTCTATCCAACGAGTGAGACTCTCCTGAGTCGGCTTGTCTAGTGAATCAAAATCAACGCCGACTGTTTCGATATCGATGATAAGGGTTCGAGCGGTTGACATATACTTAAATTATAGCTTATAATCTGCTAATCAGAAATAAACCAGTGGAGAAGTGGTGCTGGCTGTCCCGCAATGGCGGGATGCTCATAATGTCAGCTAATCGCTTCGCTCTTAGGACATTATGGCACATACAAAATCAGGTGGATCTACAAAATTAGGTCGCGATTCAGAGAGTAAACGCTTAGGCGTTAAAATCACCCACGGCGAAGCCACTCGCGCGGGCCAGATTATCATTCGCCAGCGCGGAACTAAGGTTGTCGCCGGCAAGAACGTCCGCCGTGGCGCTGATGACACCCTCTACGCCGCAATCGCGGGTATCGTGAGCTTCCGCCAGACGAAGAAGATAAAGTTCGACGGCAACCGCCGCTATGCGAAAGAAGTGAGCGTCGTCCCAGTAAAGTAATCAAACCAAAAACCGCCTTTCGGCGGTTTTTGTATTATGTATTTCCTACTACTCGCTACCCACCCCTGCCTGCCGGCAGGCAGGTACACACTACTCCCCTACTATCTTGATTTTCGCCTTACCGTGTATCCCCTGGCCAAAGTTCACCTCCACCTGATGCTCGCCAGTCGCCTTGATCGGATGATCCAGCATCGCCTCCGCCTTCTTGAATCCTTTTGCGTGCAGCCGTTCTTCAATGTCCTTTCTACTTACCGAGCCGAACACCGAACCGTCCTTGCCCGCCTTCACGCTGAACTCAAAAGGTTCTTTTGCAAGCATCGCTATCGCCGCCTTGAGCTCGCCAAGAGCGACCGCCTGAGTAGCGTCATGCTTAACCTTCATCGTCTGGTTCTTCTCATCGGCGATAGCCGCGAGCTTCTTCGGGAACAAAAAGTTGCGAGCGTAGCCGTCGGCCACCTCTTTTATCTCAAACTTGCGGCCGATGCCGCGGATATCCTGCAAAAGGAGTACCTTCATAAATTTCTAATATCTAATTACTAATTTCTAAATAATTCACAACGCTATAAATCCTAAGTTCCAAAAGATGAGACATTAAAATTTGGAATTGTTTAGGATTTAGGGATTAGTACTTGGTTATTGAGAAATTATGCTCCGCATAATTTCTAGGGCTTTCTCAAGTTGAACATCTTTCTTCGCTTTAATGTCCTCCTCAGTCACCTCCACCACATAATCAGGCTCAATTCCTACTTTATCGAGAACACCCCCTGCCGGCATCACCCAGCGCGCGATGGTTACTTTCATGCTTGAGTCATCAGAAAGACGCTTAATCTCTTGAACTGTTCCTTTGCCATAACTCTTTTCACCGACCAGCTTAGTGCCCTTGATGTCCCGCAGCGCTCCGGCGAGGATTTCAGAGGCGGAGGCGGAGCCGCCGTTGATAAGCACCACGAGCGGGATATCTTTGAGCACCGGGGTTCCTTCGGCGACAAGCGGCTCCCGAGTGCCGTCCCTGAGCTGTTCAGAAACGACGGTCTCGCCGCTTTCGATAAAGAGTCCGGCGATGCGCACCGCGACATCGAGATAGCCTCCTGGGTTGTTCCGCAAATCAAGAACGATGCCATCCGCGCCTCGGCTGATCACCTCACGCGCCGCGCGCGCGAAAGCGGCGAGAGCGTTCTCGTTGAAGCTGTAGAGCTGAATATAGGCAACCCTCCCCCCCTCCTTAAATGAAACATCAAGTGTCGGGATCTTGATGTTCTCCCTTACAATCCGAATGTCTCGCGGCTTCACCCACCCCTTACGATATATATTGAGCGTGACCGGAGTTCCTATAACGCCACGGATATAACTGACCGCCTCGTCCACCGACATGTCCGTCGTCGACTTGTCATCTATCTTTACAATAAGATCTCCCGACAGCAGGCCCTGACCCTCCGCCGGCCCGCCCTTGAGCGGGGCGATTACCGAGAGGATACCATTATCGTCGTAGCCTATTTCCGCGCCAATCCCGCCGAAGTTACCGGCGACGTCTTGCGCGAACTTCTCCGCTTCCTGCGGAGGGAAGAATACGGTGTGCGGATCGCCGAATGAACTGGTTAGGCCGGAGATCGCTCCATACACGAGCTCTTGATTCGAATACTCATCGGAATCAATATGATTATCCCGCAGCTTCTGCCATGCCTCCCAAAAAAGGTTGAAATCGGCGTCCTCCACCTGCCCATCCCCGTTGACCACTCCGCTTACCACCACATCAGTCCCCGAAACAACGCCACGCTTGTATCCGATATAAAAGCCGGCAAAAACGAGCGCAACAACAAGCACGCCCAGAGAGATGCCGATGAGAATGCGCCGAGAGATCCGTTCTGGAGTTGTCATACAGAGATTGTTATACGAGCCGCCAAGAGTCTTTCTATATTACCTCATTATCGCCCCTTTCGATAACCACTTCACTCGCAAGCAGCTCATAGCGGGGCTTCCCTTTCTCAGGATACGACTCGAAATAAGTGACCGATTCAGGAGTGACAGTGATATCGGCAACCTGCTCGAGCTCGGGCAGCAGCACCGACTCCTTGGCTAGCCCGGGCGTACCACCCGATCGCCCTAGGGTGCGCTTAGCGAGAGTGATATGAGTCACGAACCGGCGATTATCAGGACGGAAGCGGACCTCATGCGCAATAAGCCCATCTTCCAGAATGTCCCTCACTTCGCCTAACACGGCGGAAGCGTCGCCGCTCCCGACAAGGGCTATGGCCGAAGGGTCTTCGTTGTTCGGCCAATAGGCAATACGATCGAAATGAACCTCGGAGGGCATCCCCAGCATTGGGACGAGACTGGGAAGGGCGGCGACCACCTGACCCACCTCTTCATCGCTCTGGTCGCCTAAGAACGAAAGGGTGATGTGCCAGTTCTCGGGATCAAGGAACGCGAAGGCCCCCGCGGGCATCTCGGCTTCGAGGGTGCGCGCCAGAGGCCGCAGAGCGGCCCGGGTGTCGTCAGAGAGCGGAATAGCGATGAAAGTCCGGTGCATATTGTATCAACTCATCATACACGTATAGAATGAGAGAGTGAATCCCGTTAGAAGCACTCAATGCAATTAGCGCCTTATTGTTACTATATGTCTTATTCAGATGTCTTATTCAGAAATAACGGTCTTATCACAAACCAACAACGGTCCATCCCGCATCGGGAGGACCTGCCTCTAACAGGATGAAGGGAATCAGCGATACGGGAGCCAGCTATCTCAAAAATCTTAAAGCCAAGGGTGATGATTCGCACGTCTATCACTCACACCAGTTCGTCGGCCTCGAAATAGCAGTGCTCCTGCACGACCTTGAGCATAAGTCGCTTTATATCAAAATGGCGAAGCTCCACAACCCCGACCGCCTCCTCTCGCTCGCCAAATCAGTAATGGAGAAAAGGGATGTGAAGAATCCCGGCGCCTACTTCATGCGGCTTGTCCACGACCTCAAAAAGGAGAAAGGCTCTCCCGCTGTCCGCATTCCGGACAAAGTGCTGAAGGAGTGGCCGCGCGCGTGAATTCATGTATCATTGAGATAATCGCCTATGCAGCTGCACACTATCGCCAACAAGGCCGAGATGAAGATCTTACGCACCAAGTGCCAGCCTTTTGATTTCAAAAAATACACCAAAAAAGAGATCAGGGCGGTTATCGCCGAGATGCGTATCAAAATGAAAGAGTGGCTGGGAGTCGGTTTGGCAGCGACCCAGATTGGACGGACCGAAGCGTTCTTCGTCGCGCAAGTGCCGGACGGAAAATTCTACACCATTTTCAATCCCCGCCTGACCAAGCTCAGTGAACCGGTCCTTCTCGAAGAGGGCTGTCTCTCGGTGCCGGGCCAGTACGGTGAGATAGAGCGCTGCGGCAAAGTGACCCTTGAGGGCCAAGACCAGAACGGCAAGCCGCTCAAGATTAAGGCCTTCGGACTGCTCGCCCAGATTTTCCAGCACGAGACCGACCATCTCAAGGGCATCCTCTACTACGACAAGGTGCGCAACCTCTATGAGCACCCCGCCAGCAGCAGGCTGCAAGAACGAGAAAAGAAAAAAGAATAACCTATGCGCTACGTTTTTTTCGGCAGCTTCCGGGTCGCTCGAGATATCTTGAGTGGCCTTCTTGATGCCGGGATCGTCCCGGCAATGCTCATTTGCACGCCAGATAGACCAGCAGGGCGCAAGCAGGTCATGACCGCTCCAGCGACTAAGACGCTCACGCTCACTTACAACGAGCGAGAAACAACTGACGAAAAAATCGAGATACTCCAACCAGATAAGCCAGAAGCTATCAGCTCACAGCTGAAAGCTTTGGGGGCTGACCTTTTTATCGTCATGGGGTACCCGCAGATCATCACCCAGAAGATCTTGGATATCCCGAAACTCGGTACGGTCGGCGTTCACCCTTCCCTGCTGCCAAAGTACCGCGGCTCAAGCCCCATGCAGTCGGCGCTCCTCGCCGGCGAACAAAAATCGGGAGTCGCTCTCTACGTCATGGACGCCAAAATGGATCACGGACCGATCATCGGCATGGCAGAAGCGGACATTGCACCGAACGAGACGAACGAGTCGCTTGAAAAGAAGCTCGCCCAAGTGGCATCTGAGCTACTTGTGAAAACGCTCCCCACGTTTGTCGCGGGCCAGATAACTCCGAAAGAACAGGATCACACACAGGCGACATTTACTAAAAAATTTATCACTAAAGACGCCGAGGTCGACTTTGCCAAAGACGAGCCGATTTCGGTATACCGCAAAATCCAGGCACTTAATCCAGAGCCTGGCGTCTACACCTACTCATTCCCGAAATATGAGGGTAAGCGCGTGAAGCTCCTCGCTGCAGAATACAAAGACGGGCTTATTCATATCACGAAAATTCAACCAGACGGCAAAAAGCCAACCGAGTTGACCAACCACAAGAAAACGGCGTAATCTTATTTCTATGCGCCTCACGGGGAGGTTGCAACCACGGAGGGCCTCAGCATATGCTGACGGATCCCAGTGACAGGTACCACTTCTTGAGCTTCGACGGCTTCCTCGAGGGACTGCGCGCTGCGCGTGTCGCACTCGGAGCGGTGGTGACCGTCGACACCAAAGGACGGCTTCGAGTGGCCACGAGCACCGGGCAGGTGTGCTGTCCGCTGACTCTCACCTATCTCTACGTCACGGGGGAGCAGACGCCCGTCGAACGAGTCGCGCGGATCATCACGAAGAAGGAGAGGCCCCTGATGCCTCCCCATCTCGCCCAGGTGATTCTGGCGGCGTCGGAAAACCACCACGTGGCCGCGCTCGAAGGCAAGATTGTGCCCGCCTTCGAGCGCGACGTTCAGCTCGAACTCGATGCAGCGGCCGGTATCAACGGCAAGCGCCGTCGCAGCAAGCGCTTGCAACTCGTCGCGGCCTAGCGCCCCGACACCAGCACCGCGCGTCTTCGGCAGGAAACGCGCACGGCCCGACTTCCCCTGCGGGAAGTCGGGCCGTTACTTATATCAATCCTTTTTTATCCTTGATGCGCCTTATCGAGTCCATACTTCGTCACCATCGTATTCGCAAATCCCCAGTCGAGATTTTTGAAAAATGAGTCGATGTACGCCTTGCGGCTGACGCCGTAGTCCATAAAGTAAGCGTGCTCATAGACGTCGAGCACGATGAGGGTCGCCGCGTTCCACACTGCGCCGACATTGTGCGCGTCGGATCCATAGATATGGAGCCGATCATCTTTAAAATCAAAGGCTAATACCGCCCAGCCACGCGCGCTCATACCGGTCGCAATCATCTCCTCCTTCCAAGCGTCGATACTCCCCCAATCCTTTTCGATCATTGAGAGCAGTGCGCCGGCCGGAATTCCATTACCTTGCAAATGACCAAAGTAGACCTCGTGAAGCTTCATGCCGTTGACCGCGAACGTCTCTTGGCGCTTGAGCTCCCCTATTTCACTATAGACGCCATTAGCCGTTGACTTATCGGTCGTCTCCACCTTCGTCTGTATTTCGTTCGTCTTCTTTACATAGCCCTCATAGAGCTTGAAGTGCTGCTCGAGCATCTTAAGCGTCATCCCCTCGAGATCTTTTTTAAACGGGAAGGCATCCGCTACAAAATCCTTTCTATTTTTCATATATGATAATTGGAATTAGTTTTGACGATTTCATTGTACCGCTCCTATCAAAAACCCGCCAATGGCGGGTTTTTGATGTTATACGTTGTAAGATACACGTTTCGCGACTGCCTACCGAGTAACCGAGATGGTCGCCGTCGCGTTGTCGGTGAGTGCTGCTGGAGCGGCGACCGTGATACGACCAGTCGTATCAGCCTGAATGGTGTAGCCAGTGTTGTAGCTCGAGCTGCTAATAAGCGAACCGGTCACCGGGTCGATCGGCATGCTCGAGATGTAGGTCGGGACGATACAGTTATAGAGGTTGAACGTGCTCGAACCGATGGTCGTCGCCGTGCTCGTTGGAATCGGGCTAGCGCCAGAGCAGGTCCAGGTACCACGGTTATCAACCATATTCTGGCCAATAGCGTTGAGGATAGCATTGACGTTAGCACTGCGCTGCGTGTTGCGAGCCTGAGCGAACTGGCGAGCTGGGTTCAAAGCGACGATGACGACTGACGCTAATATTGCAATGATACCGATGACTACGAGGAGCTCGATAAGCGTGAAACCCTTCGACGAGCTCAGGACAAGACCTTTTTGTTTGTTCATATTGCATCTATCCTACCAGAGTCCCCCGGAAAAACAAAACTCCCCCTAATCCACAAGAGTGGACGGGCGACGCCGGAGGGGCGTTTAGCCACAGGAGGAGTTTTGCCGAAACCTGCGTCAGGTTCCGCTTTATACGGAAGCTTAACGGGTAACGGAGATAACAGTGCTGAGTTCGGCAGTCGGCGCAGAGACCGTCACGCGGCCAGCGGCGTCCTGGACAACAGAGTATCCGGAACTGTACGCACTGCTCGAAGCGACGTTGGTACCCGTTGTCGGGTCGCCGACCATCTCAGAGATATACGTCGGAACGATACAAGGATACATGTTGTAACCACCAGTGGCAGCCATGTTCTGGCTCGAGGTCGGAAGCGCGCCAGAGGCACAGTTCCAGACGCCGCGGTTGTCAGCCATGTTCTGTCCGATAGCGTTCAAGATCGCGTTCACGTTAGCAGAGCGCTGCGTGTTGCGGGCCTGAGCGAACTGGCGAGCTGGGTTCAAAGCGACGATGACCACAGAGGCCAAGATAGCGATGATACCGATGACTACGAGAAGCTCAATAAGGGTGAAACCCTTCGACGAGCTCAGGACAAGACCTTTTTGTTTGTTCATAGATTGTACTTACAATAACACTCGACCTTTCGGATCTATAGAATAGATTATATCAAATACAGGCCAAACCCGCTATTTTCCCCTTGTGAATAACTTCCATGCCTGTATGCGCGAAGCGAATCTACAGTCATCAGAATCCCGGGGCACTCACCCGGGATCCCCGCCTGCGCGAGGATGACGCCTCCTTGCGTCACTTCGTCTCTTCCCACGAGATAATATCGTACTGTGCGGCAGTTATCGGGAAGCTAGGCGGCGGACCATAAAGGAGATACCCATCATAGGTTAGGTTGCGCGTGGTGTATCCAGTGCCATCGGTGTAAGCAAATCCGTAGCGCTGGTTGCTTGCTATCATCCCGTAGAGCGTGATGACGCTGCGCCCATACTCGGTGCCGCACGACGATGAGTAGTAATATCGACCGACTCGCCCATTTTGGGCGACCAGTGCAGCGTCTATCTGGAGATCATTATCGCTCTTCAAGCCAACATTAATATTGTTCTGGGTCATAAGGCCTAACACGTCGGTTCCGTCATAATTCGTATACTTGAGATCGGCATTGACCGTAACGCTCGCGTAGGTCCCCGAGTTCACCGGGAAACGGCCGGAGGCGATCATCACGCGCGCGGTATTGATCTGCCCCCGCACCCACACGTCATCCTCGATGAAGATGAGCCCGTTGGCCGGGATCGCCACGCCGGTCGCCACGGAAGAGGTCGTATTCACCGACCACGTTCCCCACCCCGCACTGCCATTAGTAGTGCAACCACTGGGAGCCGCTTTGAGGGTATTCACTTTAAAGATATCGAACTTGTCATCGGTGCGCAGCACGATCTCGTACCCTTTGTTAGTTCCTCCCGAAGGACCATAATACTTACCACTGCTCGATGCCTGGGTTTTAATAGTCGCGAGATCGGTGGTGATACCAGTAAAATCGACAGCGGGAACGGGGAACTGCCTGCCGGCCTTAAAGACATCCGTGCGCACTGGCGTAGAACTGGGTGGCAAGGAGTCGGTCGGGCTCACATGGGTATGCACGCCGAACTCATTGCTTCCGGAGTGGTCCGGATCGTCATATTTATCTTTCGCGCTGGTCACCACATTGTACGCAGTACCGTCAAAACGGATGCCGCCGTTGCTGTGGAGCTGGCCATAGACCGCTGTCCCCGAGCCGAAACGGATATCGGCGTTGGCGGCGACCGAAAAACGGGCAAGGGACGGGAGCCCCATCTTCACCTTTATAATCTTTGTAGCCGTGAGGTCAGCGTCAACTTTGCCGGTGGATTGGATATTAACGATCGTCGTCCCACTGGCCGGCGCGGTAATGTCGAGCTGGAACTCTCCGATACGAACGTTGTCCTTGTCGTAATAGGCATGAACATACGGTCCCGTGCTCGTCGTGCCGTCCTTAAAATCCTGAGGAGCATGCGCCAGGTGCCAGCGGTAGTACTCGATGCCCGCCTCGGCGATAGTGAACGCCTGGCTTTTGTTCCTCGCCCGGCTCACGTTGCGTACATAGGTATCGGACCACAGCACAAATCCCCCCAGGATCGTGATGGTCACAAATCCTAGTATAAGGATCTGAATAGTGAGCTGACCCCGCGAACGCGCAGCGTGTAACGCACAAAGTGTAACGCGCGAAACTGGCGCAACGCTATCTTTCTTTTTTTTGATATTCATATTCTCGAGTTACACGCTATACGTTATATGTTACACGACTATTTGTATCTCAGATTCCGTATCGTCGCACGATTATCAATGCCGGTGAGCGAGGGCGTGCTCGTGGCTCCCTGGTTGGCGATAAGATTGATCTCGACCGTGCGAACCTTCAACACATCGACCGGGGATGGAAGCGCCGTTGAAAAGGTCGAGGTCGCCGTATTGTCATAGTACGAGAAGATCGTACTTGTGGTCATGTCGTGCACGAGGTCATAAATGGTCTCGCTGCTGGTCGGATAGGTCGGCGGGCTGCCCGCCGGCCGGATAACGCCCTTTTTAAAGACCCCGCTTTGGAGAAAGTAGCGTACCTGTTCGAACTTGCCGTCTCGGTCAAGGTCAGAATAGAAAGTGAAGGTGGAAGTTGTCGCAGCCACAATCGGATAGACCCCGTTGTTCGACTGGGTCGCGGAGCGGATTTCCGGAAGGATCGTCTGAAGCGTCTGGCTAATCTCCTGCTGCGTAAAGATACTGCGGTTGAAACGCAGGCTGTAGTCGGTGAGGCTGCCCGCGAACTTCGTTATGAATAAGGCGATGCCGGTCATCAACGCCATGGTGATGAGCACTTCTAGCAAGGTGAAACCTTGCTGATCGTGTAGCGTGTAGCGTGTAGCGTGTAACACATGAATACGCTTCGTTCTTTTTTGTTTTATCTTATTTTCCATATTTGTGTTACATGTTACATGTTCCACTCATTCTTCTATTGAAGAATGAGTGTCGTTTCCTGCCAGCCGCTTCCGACCGAGACCGAACTGCTCGCTGTGGTGTAGCCGGTCTTGGTCGCCGTGACCGTATATGTTCCAGTCGCCAAGTTCGGGAAAAAGGCCTGCCCTGGCGGGATGCAGCCCGAGTCAAAACTGATCGTCACATCCTGGAGTGACGGGGTCTCGGTCGCGTCGGTCGTATCAAAATACGCCTTATAGCGGATATACTGTTTGTTATCGAGAATGGTTCCAATCGTGCTTGTTGTGGTCGTGAAATAAGTTCCTCCTGTCCCGTCAGGGCCGATATAGCTCCACGTGCTGTTATCCGTGTTTCCCGCGAGCTGGAACTTGAGCGTGGTACCGGTCGGCTGAGACGCAGAAGCCCAGGAAAGATTATGGAGCGCCGAAGAGGCGGAGCCGAGATCGATTGTGTTCGAAGTGAGAGCGCTATTGGTGCTCGTTGGATACGAACTGCTCGCCATCTTCAACTTCACCTGGCCCACCGGACTATCGACCTCAATGCTCGCGTCCGCCGCGGCGTACGCCCCTCCGCTCCAGTCGGTTTCAGTGACCGAGCGCTCCCCTGTCATCTTTGTCGAGCTAACGCCGGTCTTGGCGATATTCACGTTCACTCCCAAAAGCGGCGACCCGGAGGCGTTCTTGATAGTCACCAGCAGCGAGCTCGAAGACTTTGGCTCCATCACGAAGGCGAGCGTCGCCGAAGTGTTGGGGTTGATGGTGAGTGGCGCGAGCGGTATCGTTCCGGCGATATCATACCCAGTGGCGGTGTTAACGAACCCGTAGGTGTCCCACTCAAGAACGCCTATCGTCTTATCCCCCGTGCTATTAGTGGTAAAACTGGAACTGTACTTTACGACATCGGGACCGGAGCCTATCAGCTTCGTGCCGGTTTGATTCATCCCGATAGAGGCGATATTGGCGCACTTATAATCCTGGGACTTCACGGTCAAGGTGCTCACCTTATCGATAGCGAAACTGATGGCCGTTATCTGCTGACTCGCGACCGTCGCGTGAGGCTGGAGCGGATTGGAATTGGCGGCGGCGCCGGAGAGATAGGTCATGCTCGTGGAGTAACCCTGCTTACTGACGGTGATTTGATAATTGTTCGTGCTCGTGGGGATATCAACGAGCTGAAGCTGGCCGCTCGCATTCGTCTGGTCAACAATAGTGATGTTCGGGGTGGCACTGGTGTTTTTCACGAGCACATCGGCTTCCTTGATTGGCAGTCCGTTGGCATCAAAAGCGTTGATAAAAAGCGAACCATTGTTCGTGCTGCTCTCAAGATTCTGGGGGCCAACCCAAGTCGTATAGGTGAGCGGAGGAATGCCGTAACAGAGCGCGCAGGTCACCTCGAGCTCAACAATCTTGTAGTCGGCTGGCGCGGTATCGTTCGGCGTCGCTCCCTGCCTGCCGTCGAACGCGTCGTCCACATTGCGGACATACGCCTTGATAAGAAACTGCGTCCCCTCATATACCTCGACCCGTTGCTGGGCGATGACGCCGACCGGGAAACCATTAATGATGCCAACCTTGTCATAAGGCAGGAGGCGGGTTATCTCGATCTCGCGATTGAGGAGGGTCGTCGAAAGCGTACGGACCCGCGTGCGGCTGATGATCTCGATGATATTGCCATAGACGAAGAAGATGCTCGCGGCGAACATGGTGAAAATCGCCATGGCGATGAGGACCTCTATGAGGCTAAGGCCTCTTTGGGCGTGTAACTTGTAACGTGTACCGTGTACCATGAATGGATTTCTTTATGCTTGGCATTTTACGAACGCTACATGTTTCGTGCTACACGCTACGCGCCAGAGTTTAACGTTAAATCGTTAAGCTCTGACTGATCTGATAGATCGGCGTGATGACCGAAAGCGCCATGAAGCCAACGAGTAGACCCATAACGAGCAGCAAAATAGGCTCGATAATACTCGAAAGGTTCTTGAGCACCTCGTCCACATCGCCGCCATAGAACTCGGAAAGATAGTTGAGATTCTCGATAAGGTTACCGGTGTTCTCACCCACCTCAATCATATTGGTCATAATGGGCGGGAAGAGCTTCGGATTCTTCTTTAGGTAGCTCGTGAGCATATCGCCGCGGCGCAGCGTCTCTCCTGCTTTCGCCAGCTCATGCTTGTAGACGTAGTTATCAAGGGTACTCGCGGTAATGTTGACCGCTTCGATGATTTGCACGCCGGAGTTAAGCAGGAGGCCGAGCGTGCGAGTGAGCGTCGCCGAGTTGACCTTCACTGCGATGCCACCGATGACCGGCAGCCGCAGAATGACGTGGTGCCAGGCGTGCTTGAAGAAGTCAAAGTGTGAGATATACCAGAAGGCGAAGATAAAGATAAAGACACCACCGATGACGTAAAAAGTGTAGGTGCTCATAAACGTCGAGGATGCGATAAGGATCTTCGTCGTTATCGGCAGCTTGATGTTCATGCTCGCAAAGACGGGCAAGATCTTTGGGAAGACGCCGATCATAAGGGTGGCGACGATACCGAGCGTTGCACACAAGATGACCATCGGATAAATCATCGCCCCACGCACCTTGCTGGCGAGCTCCTTCTTTTTCTTGAGCTCAACCGCTAGATAGTTGAGGTTCTCCACGAGCGTGCCGCTCGTCTCACCGACGCGGACGATGTTGACGAACAGCTCACCGAACACATCCTGGTACTTGCTCATACTTGCTGACAGGAACATGCCATTGTTCGTGTCATTCACGATAGTCGTGAGTATTTGCCGGAATGTCTTTGATTTCGTCTGGCTCAAAACAAGCTTGAGACCTTCATTAAGGGTCATACCGCTCTTGATGGCGACCGCAATGTGGCGTGCAAAAAGAACCTTCTCAGTGAGCGGGATGTGCAAGAACATCGACTTCAAATTGAAGTTCGACTTCCTTACCGCTATTTCGTTCTGTCCCTTTGTTTCCGGTGCTGGAATTATTTCAGCCATGTTAATTTTGTTTTCGATTAACGTAGTTTGTCATCCTGAGCCCAGCGAAGGATCTATCTCATAGATTCTTCCGATTACGTCAGAATGACGAGTCATTCGTTTATTCGCGTTATTGCCTCCTTATTCGCATTGTTCGTGATTACTCATCTCATTCATGGAACACGCGCAATATTTCACTGAGGGTCGTCTGCCCCTCGAGTGCTTTTTGAAAACCGTCTTCAAGCATCGATACCATGCCGCTCTCAATCGCCGATTTACGGATCTCATCGCTATTCGCCCGGCGCATCACAAGCTCACGAGCCTTCTCATTCATCTCAAGCACCTCGTGAATACCGATACGGCTTTTAAAACCAGTCTTGCCGCAGCGCGCGCATCCCTCACCCTTATAGAATACCTTATTCCCTTTGAGCAGTCGCTCCGGTATCGAGTCTTTGAGCCCTTCGATCTCCGCCTCCGTGAGCGTCTTCTTCACTTTGCAGTCCTGACAAATCATGCGCACGAGACGCTGAGCAATGGCGATGTTAAGCGTCGAAGCGATAAGAAACGGCTCGACACCGAGGTCGAGGAGACGCGGGAGTGTCGTCGCGGCGTCGTTCGTGTGGAGCGTCGAGAGCACCAAGTGACCGGTCATAGCGGCGTTGATGGCGATACTCGCCGTCTCACCGTCACGAATTTCACCGACCATCACCACGTTCGGATCCTGACGGAGAATGGAGCGCAGTCCAGTTGAGAAAAGGAGTCCCGTCTTCGTATTCACCTGAATCTGGTCAACGCCCGGCAGCGAGTATTCAATCGGGTCTTCGATGGTAACAATAGAGACGTCCGGCTTGTTGAGCTCCTTAATAATCATATAGAGCGTCGTCGTCTTACCGCTACCAGTCGGACCAGTAGCGAGAATAAGACCATATGGCTTTTTCATCGCACGGCCGATCCGCTCCAGATTCACTTTCGAAAAACCAAGTGAGGCGAGGTTGAAGTCGCCCGACTTGTCGGAGAGCAGACGCATGACGCAGTTCTCACCGAAGTAGGTCGGGGTGATGGAGATACGCACATCAACGTACCCCTTCCCTTCCGCGAGAGTGGCGCGCAAGCGTCCGTCCTGCGCCGCCTGGTGTTCATCGGTGCGCAAGCCGGAGAGCACCTTAATGCGCGTGATGATTTCAGAGTGGAGCTCTTTCGGGAAGCGATAAACGTCGTGCAGAACACCATCGATCCGGAAGCGGAGACGCAGCGCCACCTCTTCCGGATCCATATGGATATCCGAGGCACGTGAGTTGTACGCTTGCTGAATCGTTATGTCGACGATTTTAATAATCGAGCGAAAAGCCGCTGACTTTTTTACCTCTTTATCGAGGTCAGAAAAATCTATTTCCAGTGTCCCCTGTTCTTCGAGCGCAGTTGCCATAAAGGTACGTTAATTGTACCACAAAATTACTCTCACCCACGCTCAAATGAATAGACTCAGTACTGAACAAAAAAGTTGTAAATTTCGACAACTTCAGGCAATATAAGTGAGCAAATTCCCGGATCGTCTAATGGTCGGACGTCGCCCTCTGGAGGCGAAAATTGAGGTTCGATTCCTTGTCCGGGAACAAATTTGGTTCCCGCCCACACATAAATTTGATTAGAGTGGGCGAGGCTCGCCCCGAAGCGGGGCGGCGATTCCAGGCCTGGCAGCAATTAGTTTTTCTTAGCGAGGCACGAGGTTAGAAAAACAAGTGCCCCGAAGGAGCACGGCGCAAGCGGGGCAATAGTAAAAGTGGTTTCATGACAGGTTATCCCGCTCAGAAAGCGTCAAATTACTCATTGATGTAAAACTTTTGAGTATGATAAAATTCTCCATAAAATACACAGCCGCGGGCGCCACCCTTCCTAAGAAGGAGTTGGTCAGCGCTGTATTTCTAATAGCCCTCGAAGGGTCAAAGATACTTGCGATAAAAAATGATCGAGGATGGGATATCCCAGGAGGTCATATTGAAGGTGGAGAGACGCCAGAAGAGGCTTTGATTCGTGAAGTGAAAGAAGAAGCGGGAGCTGTTTTTTCAGATGTAAAACTTTTGGCTGTTATAGAATCTGACGATACTGATAGATATAAGGATAAAGTTATGTTGGCATACACGACCAGAAATTTTAAACTCGTTGAATTTATCCCGAGTGAGGATGCTCTTGAACGAGAAGTTATGGAAGTTGGAGAGTTCCTAGGAAAACACAAGGGGGTGATTGGCATGGCTGAAATTATCTCACGTGCTCAAGATGCGTCGAAAAATGCCGTAAGATGAGATTAAAGTAACCTTACAGGGCTTGAACCCTATCGGCCCTAGCTTAAGACAGCCAGCATATGAAGCAGTTTCTAAAACCCAATGCGAAAAAGATCTTCCTTTTCTTAGTTTTAGCCACGCTCACTTCATTATTCCCGATCTCCCTCGGCGTGACCGACGTCAGAAATAATATGGCCATCCAGACCAACAGACATGGCCTTCCCCTACCTTTCTATCTGAGAGATTTCAATGATGCGGAAGTTTTTCAAGGCTCCGAATTTTTTTCGTATACCTGGATGGCAATCGACCTGCTCGTTTAATATCTTATCGCATCGTTAGTTATTCACTCACTAGCTAAGTCCTCCTCGCCATTACCACCTCATGGAGCCCGTGGCTACTATTCTTCTCCGGCTTCGCACTCTTTGAAGCAATCTTTAGCTGGTGTGGATTCTACGCCGCGCTGGGTAAAAACACCTGTCCGACTAATTAATCTATTACAACCTAGGCTACCTCGTATATATTTTGGTCGACAATCGCTTGACACTTGAACATAGATTGAATCCAAAACCGTGAAAATCATATATATTTTTGATGTTTTTAACGGTTATAATGTTAAAATAAAATCATGAACCCCGAAACATACAACTGGTACTCAACTTTAATCAAGCCCACATGGGCGCCACCGTCGTGGGTCTTTGGCCCTGTGTGGAGTGTGCTGTACGCCATCATCGCCGTTACCTATGGCACGGTGTTTTATAAGTTCTTTAAAGGAGCGCTCCCTTGGACGGTCGCGCTCCCATTCGCGCTGAACCTCGTGTTCAACTTCGCCTTTACCTATTTTCAATTTGGGCTCAAGAACAACCTTCTCGCGTCCATCGACATCCTCCTCGTCCTCGCCACCCTCATCTGGGCACTCTTCGCTCTCTATCAATTCTCCCTCACCAACCACATAGAAACCGGCGCCCCCAGCCTCGCCTGGATCATCTACGCCAACATCCCGTATCTCCTATGGGTCTGTATTGCGACGGTGTTACAGTTGACTATTACTTGGATGAATAGATAAATTTATGTTTGAACAATCATTTAAAAATATAGATAACATTCTTCACACTGATTCAGGGTCAGCGACTGAGCTCGACTATGTGGAGCAGACTTCATGGATACTTTTTTTGAAATACCTAGATGATTTGGATGAGATAAAAAAGACAGAGGCGGCGCTAGCTGGTAAAAAATACAGCTATATACTTGAACCTCAATATCGATGGGACTCTTGGGCGTGTCCAAAAACTGCTTTAGGCGAACTAGATCATCACAAAGCAATGACTGGTGATGACCTCAATGACTTCGTAAATCAGAAACTATTTCCGTATCTGAAGAAGTTTAAAAATCCGGATGCCGATGCAAACACGATTGAATATAAGATTGGAGAGATATTTTCCGAACTAAAGAATAAAATCGTCAGTGGCTACAAACTGCGTGACATTTTGAATGTTGTCGATGGTATGCATTTTAGACTGCACGAAGAGAAACACGAGCTCTCACATCTCTATGAAGGCAAGATCAAGAACATGGGGAATGCTGGCAGGAATGGAGGAGAGTACTATACCCCACGACCTTTGATCAAAACTATTGTCGAAATCGTAGCCCCAACAATTGGAGAGACTATTTATGACGGAGCCTGCGGATCAGCTGGATTCTTGGTGGAATCATTTAATTACCTCACACAAAATCAAGCCAAGCTCTCATCGGCACAGATGGCAACACTGCAGAACAAGACGTTCTATGGCAAAGAGATAAAGTCACTCGCATACATCATAGGAATCATGAACATGATCCTGCATGGTATCGAAGCGCCAAATATAAAACATACAGATACTCTTGCGAAGAATATAAATGATATTCAAGAGAAAGATCGCTACAACATAATTCTGGCGAACCCTCCTTTTGGGGCAGGTATAGGACGAGAAATTCAGCAAAACTTTCCCATTAAGACAGGTGAGACAGCTTCTCTATTTCTCCAACACTTCATAAAGATACTCAAGGCCGGAGGACGTGCGGGTATTGTTATTAAAAATACGTTTCTCTCAAACACAGATAATGCCTCTGTCAGTCTGCGTAAACTACTTCTTGAGAGTTGCAACCTTCATACAGTGCTCGATTTGCCCGGTGGTGTGTTCGCTGGAGCAGGAGTAAAGACAGTCGTGCTTTTCTTTGAAAAAGGAAAGCCAACAAAGAATGTGTGGTACTACCAGCTCAATCTTGGTCGCAATCTTGGCAAAGGCAATCCTTTGAACGAGGCAGACTTGGCAGAGTTCGTGAAGTTGCAGAAGACAAAAGCTGATAGTGCAAACTCATGGAGCATTGATGTCACCAACATCACGGGAGAAGGTCGTTCCTTGGGGAGAAGCTCTGCTTCGGAAAAAGGTGCGACCTTGAGGAGTGATGATTGTATGTATGATTTGTCAGTAAAGAATCCGAACAAAAAGGATGAGGCTGTATTGCGTGAGCCAAAAGAGATATTGGAGGAGATGAGCAAACTCGATCTGGAGGGTAAAACGTTAGGAGAGGCTATTACCAAAAACCTTTAGCCCTTGCATTCTGAAGTGCAATAATATACAATAGTGTTTATAATAAATAACACAAAAGTATATGCCTAAAGCAACGATCAAATCACAAACTGGAGCGGTTATCACAATTGAGGGAACGCAAGAGGAAATCTCGAGGATCATTACTGATTTTGAAAAAACAACCACCATAACGCAGTCAAGGGTTGAAATTAAGACGGGGCAGGTAAAAAGACGGCAAGACAAAAAACGTGTCGCGGCATCCGATCTTGTCATTGAGTTAAAGGATGATGGTTTTTTTGACAAGCCCAAGTCATTGCTAGAAATATCCCAGGCATTAGAAGAAAAAGGCAGGATGACCCCCGTAACATCATTATCTGGGATAATGATAAAGCTTGTGCAAGAGAGAGTCTTCGCGCGAAAAAAAATAGAGGGAAAGTGGGTTTACGCTAAATAACATGGACAAACAAAATATCGAGAAAACTTTAGCCAATCACGAAGAGCGAATTAAAGCTCTTGAGCAAGGGAAAATCAGCCCTGCTCCCCAAGGTATTTCGAGATCAACGAAACAACAGACACTCAGGGAGCTAGTTAAAGGCAAAAAATTTAAAAATGGCCAACAGCAGATAGCTGCTATTGTTGGCTATAACGAAAGAATACTTGGTGTGTTGATTGATAAGGATAAAATAAAGGCAGAGTGGGAAAATGCAAAAATAACCAACCAATTTTCTCTCAAATTTATCTATCGAGCAAAGGGCGAACTGGTTAGGATAAGCGGAGAAGGAAAATGCGATCTTACCCAAAGTGGGGAAGAATTTTTTGATAGCTTCTTGAAGCCAAATGTTTGAAATGATACAAAATGAGTTGAAGGAGAAACTCAACGATAACCCACTCGTTAACAATTTGTTCTCTAGTTTCCAGAAAATATCCCAGGAATATGTAGCTCAAAAACCAGTCGAACTGCTTCAAAATACGGGGCTTTTTATAGAGTCAGCCTTACGGGTTGCCGAGCATTTTGTTCTTGGTGTGCACACCCCTCTTGGTAGTAAATTCGATATCGATACGGTTATTGAAAAACTCGAGAAAGCATCGGGATTTGAAGGTCTCAGGATCCATGTCGCACGCTTGAGTAGATCCGTGTACGATTTTAGATCTAGAAAAAAGGCAGTACACCTAAAAGCGGTAGACCCTCAAGCTGTTGATGCTAACCTAGTTTTCAATGTTTGTACTTGGATTTTAATTGAGGTTTTAAAGGAAAGTGGAATCAAGAATCCGGAAGATGCAATACAGCTGCTTTTTACTAGAAAAATACCACTAGTTCAATTAGTCGGCGGATTATTGCGCACTACTAATCCAGGCTTAAATGGAGCACAAAGAATCACGTTACTTCTTTACTCGGCTCCAGCTGGTCTAACGGAGGATCAACTTCTGCAAGCTACTAAACAAAAGATAAAAGATAAACATCATTTAAAAAAGAATCTTAAGAACATGAACAAAGTCGACCTTGTGCACGAGCTAACTGATGGACAATGGGTTTTATTTGGTCGTGGATTTATTGAAGCAGAAAAGCTGATCGCAAAATTTTCATGATTTGGCAAACAAAAAAACTTGGTGAAATTGAGACACTAATAAAATTTATTAAAAATAAAAAAGGTGTTTTTAATGAGTCTAACCTAAATGCAAACCCGAATGAGCCTGCTGACATATCATATGCCGGCATTGGTTACCAAATCGTTAATTCCGATTTTGAGTTTCAGAAGACAATCAATATTGATAAACATCACGAGAGTAATAGGCGACCAGACGATGTTTTTCGAGATTTTATCTTGGATCCTGTCAACAAGAAAAGAAAATATGGTGACTCTGCGAAAGGCTTGGTACTACTGATTGATTCAAAAACCAACCCTCCTCAATTTTTTATCACACAAGAACTTGTTAAGACAAAGGAAAATTTTGATATTGGATTTGAAGAAATATACTTTGTTTGTTCCAACTATACTCAACTAATATTCAAAAAATGACCTGGCAAACAAAAAAACTTGGTGAGGTTTGTGATTTTCAAAATGGATTTGCTTTTAAAAGCAAACTATTTAAAGAGAAAGGTTTTCCTGTATTGAGAATTTCAAATATTCAAAACGACAGAATTTCTTATAACAGGCTCGTATTTTTCGACAAAAATAATTACAAGGAAGATTTTGATAGATACCAAGCCTTGAAAGGTGATCTAGTGATTGCAATGTCGGGAGCAACCACTGGAAAATTAGCAATTTGTGATGCTGATGAAATATTTTATTTAAATCAACGAGTTGGAAAATTCAAGCCAAAGAAAGATCTGTCAAATGACTACTTATATCATTTTCTATCCACTAAAATTGAAGAAAATTTAAAAATATCAGCTGGTTCTGCTTAGCCAAATTTAAGCACTGAACAAATAAGAAACCTTGAAATCCCTCTACCGCCCCTCCCCGAACAACACCGCATTGTGAAGATTTTGGATGAGGTTTTTGCAGATGTCGCGAAGGCGAAGGAGAATGCAGAAAAGAATTTACAAAACTCAAAAGAGCTTTTTGAGTCGTATTTGCAGAATGTTTTTGCGAAACAGTTGTTGGGTTAAAAGATGTCAGGAACCTTTAATTTCTATTGAAGAAAAAGGTGTCAGTCACCTTTAATTCGGATGGTTCAACTGATTTCACCAAGAAAGATACTAAAAATTAGAATCTATGACTCAAGACCAGATACGCTTTAAAAAACTATTTGAATTCGGTAAGCAGTTGAGGAATAGATATCTTCACGCTATAGCCGCTCGTAAGGTTTTTGATGAATTTAACAAGCTATCAGCCACTAATATTGTCGGTAAGAAGAATGCCGAGGCTAATGTAAAGATATTTAACTTTTATAAATACTTCTTTTTGACTTCTAAAGAAGCTGTCAGATGTTTCTTTATGATTGAGCTCGCCAAGTTCTTTGATGAGGATAATAGAAAACAGACATTGTCTATTCGGAATATTATTCACTATGCTGAAAAAAGAATTGAGAGTTTTTCTGTGGATGAATTTCATAAGTACCATAATGAGAGGTATATTATTCCTGAACTTTTTGCGAGATTTAAAACTCTTACGAATAATGATCTGAATAAGCTAAAGAAAAGACTAAATCGAAACAAAAATCGAATTGAAAACTTGAAAAAGTACCGAGATAAGTTTTTGGCGCATGATGATATGAAAAAGAAAGACATCTTAATTCATAGAAAGGATATCGATATTTTATTAAAAATAGTAAAAGATACTATCGCGCTGATCTATTCGAAACTAGAGTTTTCGGTTAATAGCTATCAGAACTATGAGGAAGAGCCGGTTCGAGAAATTAATCGTTTGATGAACGCTCTTAAAGAGCATGAGAATCAAAGACTGGCCGATATCGAGAAGAAATATGGAGTAAAAGCGGCAAGATAAGCCCCATAATTCACCCCTATACAGCCCTGTGTACGCTTTCCCAAGCCTATTCAGGGCTTTTTACGTTGTCTTGGCCAATACCCACTAATTTGCACCAATTCGAACCTCATACTTACAAAGGTCCTTATTTTAGAGGAAATGGGGTCAGGTACCATTGTTTATTAAATAATGTAGTATAACATTTCCATCAAGGGGTTAATAGGGTCAGGGTTAATGGGGTCAGTGAGAAAATGGAGTCAGTCACCTTTAATTTCAATCACCTTTAGTTCCCACTGAGAATTTATTCTGAAAACAGACACCAACAACTATCATGGGAAAATGGGGACAGCCACCATTTAATTTTTATATACCCCTTCAAATTTTGCTATACTACACTCATGAAAAGTATAACAACAATCATTGTATCTTTAGTGATTAGCGTTCTTATTCTTACTATTAGTCGTATTAATCCTGATCCTACACTTGAAGGTCTAGCAGGTCGATTGTGGCTGTTACCGGTATATTTCGTAGTAGTACCAATAATATTTGGAATAGTAGGCTCTCTATCTAATAAAGAAAATCGCTTTAAAAAGGCCCTCATTTCTTTTGGACTTTCGTTCATAACTGCACTCGCCGTACTGATTCCTTTCGCTCTTATGACTGCTGGAAAGTAACAGAGACATCCACTATTCTTCAACGTTTTGTGAATTGTAATGGTTAATAGGGAGCCGTACGATCTTTTTAAGAAAAATTAGAATAAAGTGGTCAGTCACCTTCACCCATTAATTTTTTAGACACGAAAATGGTAATCTGAATACATGTTTATAAAACTATACTTAATCGCCCTACCAGTATTCTTTGCCATCGATATGGTGTGGCTTGGGCT
>Ga0163150_10000536_pt1 | contig 70546 bp, 51 predicted proteins | sample OliLakLV19P2IB_FD_148628 | JGI IMG/M metagenome (GOLD analysis project Ga0163150, IMG submission 148628) | Freshwater microbial mat bacterial communities from Lake Vanda, McMurdo Dry Valleys, Antarctica - Oligotrophic Lake LV.19.P2.IB | ecosystem: Environmental > Aquatic > Freshwater > Lake >... | reverse complement strand
ACCGTGATCGTAAAATTCTTTGGCGTACCCGTACACGTCGGGCCTGAAATAAACACCGGCGTTACCGTGATCGTCGCCACAACAGGCGTCGTGCCCGCATTAACTGCCGCAAACGAAGCAATGTTGCCACTGCCGCTCGCCGCAAGACCGATCGATGGCGTATCGTTGACCCAGTCGTACTGACTGGCAGTGCCAGCAAAAGTTACCGCACCCGTAGCACCACTATTACATACTACCTGGCTCGCAGGTGCCGTAACCGTCGGGGTATGGTTCACCGTGATCGTAAAGTTTATCGGCGTACCCGTGCACGCACCATAAACAGGGGTCACCGTAATCGTAGCAACCACCGGTGCGCCGCCAAGGTTAACAGCAGTGAAAGCCGCTATGTTACCACTACCGCTGCCAGCTAATCCGATCGAAGGCGTGTTGTTTACCCACGTGTAACCCGTCGTACCTGTACCCGTAAAGTTTACCGCCGCCGTACTCGTCCCGTTGCATACAACCTGGTTCCCCGGATTGTTTGCTACAGGCGTAGGCTGAACAGTGATCGTAAAATTCTGTACCGGGCCCGTACACGTGGGGCCCGAGATAAACTCCGGCGTCACCGTGATCGTCGCTACCACAGGAGCTGCTCCTGCATTGACAGCAGCAAACGAAGCAATGTTGCCCGTACCGCTCGCCGCCAAGCCTATCGAAGGCGTGTCGTTCGTCCAGGAGTACTGACTGCCAGTACCCACAAAAGTTACTGCACCCGTCGCCGCTCCATTACATACAACCTGGTCTGCTGGATCCGCTACCGTGGGCGTATGGTTAACCGTAATCGTAAAGTTTACAGGCGTGCCCGTGCACGTACCATTAACAGGGGTTACCGTGATCGTAGCCACAACAGGGGCTCCTCCAAGGTTCACCGCCGCAAACGCCGCGATGTTACCACTCCCACTGCCGGCAAGACCAATCGAGGTGTTCGTGTTTGTCCACGTGTAGCCCGTCGTACCCGTACCCGTAAAGTTTATCGCCGTCGTAGAAGCTCCGTTGCAAACCGTCTGGTTACCCGGATTGTTAGCCACTGGCGTAGGATTGACAGTGATCGTAAAGTTCTGTACCGGGCCGTTACAGGTGACCGCGCCAAACGTGTACTTCGGCGTCACCGTGATCGTCGCTACAACGGGTGCTGCTCCCCCATTGGCCCCAACAAACGAAGCAATGTTGCCCGTACCACTCGCCGCAAGACCGATCGAGGGCGTATCGTTGACCCAATCATAACTCGTACCCGTGCCGCTGAACGTTATTGCCCCCGTATTCGCCCCATTACATACCACCTGGTTCGAAGGGGCCGTAACTGAAGGCGTCGGATTAACCGTGATCGTAAAATTCTTTGGCGTACCCGTACACGTCGGGCCTGAAATAAACACCGGCGTTACCGTGATCGTCGCCACAACAGGCGTCGTGCCCGCATTAACTGCCGCAAACGAAGCAATGTTGCCACTGCCGCTCGCCGCAAGACCGATCGATGGCGTATCGTTGACCCAGTCGTACTGACTGGCAGTGCCAGCAAAAGTTACCGCACCCGTAGCACCACTATTACATACTACCTGGCTCGCAGGTGCCGTAACCGTCGGGGTATGGTTCACCGTGATCGTAAAGTTTATCGGCGTACCCGTGCACGCACCATAAACAGGGGTCACCGTAATCGTAGCAACCACCGGTGCGCCGCCAAGGTTAACAGCAGTGAAAGCCGCTATGTTACCACTACCGCTGCCAGCTAATCCGATCGAAGGCGTGTTGTTTACCCACGTGTAACCCGTCGTACCTGTACCCGTAAAGTTTACCGCCGCCGTACTCGTCCCGTTGCATACAACCTGGTTCCCCGGATTGTTTGCTACAGGCGTAGGCTGAACAGTGATCGTAAAATTCTGTACCGGGCCCGTACACGTGGGGCCCGAGATAAACTCCGGCGTCACCGTGATCGTCGCTACCACAGGAGCTGCTCCTGCATTGACAGCAGCAAACGAAGCAATGTTGCCCGTACCGCTCGCCGCCAAGCCTATCGAAGGCGTGTCGTTCGTCCAGGAGTACTGACTGCCAGTACCCACAAAAGTTACTGCACCCGTCGCCGCTCCATTACATACAACCTGGTCTGCTGGATCCGCTACCGTGGGCGTATGGTTAACCGTAATCGTAAAGTTTACAGGCGTGCCCGTGCACGTACCATTAACAGGGGTTACCGTGATCGTAGCCACAACAGGGGCTCCTCCAAGGTTCACCGCCGCAAACGCCGCGATGTTACCACTCCCACTGCCGGCAAGACCAATCGAGGTGTTCGTGTTTGTCCACGTGTAGCCCGTCGTACCCGTACCCGTAAAGTTTATCGCCGTCGTAGAAGCTCCGTTGCAAACCGTCTGGTTACCCGGATTGTTAGCCACTGGCGTAGGATTGACAGTGATCGTAAAGTTCTGTACCGGGCCGTTACAGGTGACCGCGCCAAACGTGTACTTCGGCGTCACCGTGATCGTCGCTACAACGGGTGCTGCTCCCCCATTGGCCCCAACAAACGAAGCAATGTTGCCCGTACCACTCGCCGCAAGACCGATCGAGGGCGTATCGTTGACCCAATCATAACTCGTACCCGTGCCGCTGAACGTTATTGCCCCCGTATTCGCCCCATTACATACCACCTGGTTCGAAGGGGCCGTAACTGAAGGCGTCGGATTAACCGTGACAATAACATTGATGGAAGAACCAACGCATCCGGCCGCGCTCACTGGCGTGATCGTGTAGGTTGCTGTACCCGAACTCACCGTTGATGCAAGCAATGTCTGCGCAATTGGTCCCGCAATCGGCGCCCCCACGGAACCCTGATCACTTGCCCCAGTCACATTATTCTGAACAACAGTCCAGAAATAGCCACCCATCGGAACACCGTTGGAAGTGGACAGTGCAATACCGGTACTCGTATTGTGGCAAATGGTTTCAGAGGTCGGGGTGGCTACGACATTAGGCAATTGGCCGACGGTGATCTTTCTAATGTTTGATGCTGCGCTAACAATTCCATTACCATCTGTTACTGTAAGGGTATAATCCGTCGTCACCGTAGGGGTTGCCGAAGGATTGGCAATCGTTGTCGAACTTAAACCCCCAGCCGCAGGCACTGAACTCCATAGATAAGTAAACGGCCCATCACCGGAGGGCGTCGCATTCATGCCAACGGAGGAGCCAACACAAATAGAAACATCAGCAACAGGAAGATCAATGACAACCGTGGGGGCAGCATTCGTGATCCCGGTAATTACACCAGTTTGACCACTATTCAGCAAAACACCAGGCGCCGATACGGTACCTGCAAGAACTCCATGTTTAGTCCATGGATTGGATGCCTGATTGAACGTGCCGATCAAATGTGCGGAAGAAATACTTCCAGCCGCTCCAGCTACATCACCCGCGTCATACGTTCCGGTCAATGTCCCAACAAACCCCGGGATCCCGGACTGTGTTACGTTCCAATAACGGTTCAAAAAATTGGTAGTGCTGGCGTTGTTGGGATGCTTTGCCTTAACAACCGAAACACCGATATAAGATGATGAAAAACTTCCCGCGGTAATATTTACAGCAATGGGAGAACTGACAGCCGTATTATCTCCAATCGGAAAAGTAAATGGGCCCAACCCGGTGACAACTTTACGAACTTCGCCGCCACCCGACGCAAGAATAAAGGCTGCAGGTGCAGGAATTGTTCCGGTTGCACCAATGGTTAAAACATTTCCGCTCAGATTCAAGTTCCCGGAAGACAAAGTAAGGACTCCATTTACACCTGTGTCACCGCCCAAAATCGCTGTGGCTGCCGCAGCCTGATTGACCGTCAGGTTATTATAAGTTGCAGCCTTAATGGTTTGGGCTGACCCATTATATGAAACTGTATTGCCGCTGTTGATTGCATTAAGTGTCGAAATCGTCGTAGCCCCTCCAAGGATAAGGGAAGATCCGGTGGCCTGGGTAAAGTCACCTGCACCTGAGAGGGCCGTATTGACCGTCAGACTATTATTATTAATGAGTGTTATTCCTGAAACCGTCACACTGGGTATTGATAGTGTCCCAGTCAAGGATTGCGTATTTGTGTCAAACGTGTGAAGCCCTGATCCCGCCGTAAAAGTCCCGCCGCTAGTAATTCCTCCTCTGAATGTAATGTTTGAATTTCCGGAGTTATTCCATGTTCCGCCTGATGCTACTGTGACAAGCCCGGTAAATAGCTTGGTCCCGGTAGCTGAGGAAACTACAAGGCTCCCGGATGCCCCGCCGCCAACTGTGGTATTACCTCCAATGGTGAGGTTAAATCCGGCAGCGGTAATTGTTGCCCCATTACCTATGGAGAGATTCCCGCTTACCGTTGTAGCAAAACCAATGCTTGCATTCGTGGAAGCGTTTAAAATATTTACATTATTGAATGAAGTAGACGCTGTGCCTCCAATCGCTTGCGCTACTCCACCATTGAAAGTTACCGTCCCTGATCCTGCACCAAGTGCACCTCCATTATTTGTCCAATTTCCTGATACCGTGAATAATCCAGAAGGTGCGGTTAAGGTTCCGCTGGAAAGCGTAACATTCGTCGTTGAAACTGTACCGCTGGAACCGGTGAAGATTCCGCCAGAAACTGTCAGCCCTCCGTTAAAAGTTTGGGTTGAAGTCGAAGCAAGGTACGTTCCTCCGCTTATCGTTGTAAGTCCAGTGACGGTATGAGTCAGTCCATTGGCGTCAAAACTTCCCGACGCATTGGTAAAGGTACCGGTCGATATTAATCCATTCGTTACCAGACGTAGCGGGCCGGCACCTGAATTTGATATACTGTTGAACGATTGCCCTCCTGAATTCAAGGTTTGCAATGCAGCCCCGTTAAACGTTACCGTATTTCCGCCGGGAGTAAAAGTTCCGCCAGTCCTCGTCCAGTTGCCCGAAACATTGAAAGGTCCAGACGGGGCGGTAAGAGTGCCATTACTTAGGGTAACGTTGGTCGTTGTAACTGAACCCAGGCCGCCGGTAAATGAGCCGCTGCTAATGTTGATCCCACTCGTAGCAATAGATCCGGTTCCGGTTGCAGCCGAGAATGCTCCACCGGATATGATAAGTCCACCCGAAAATGTGTGGTCGCCTGCAGCAAGCGCTTGATAAGTCCCACCACCAATAATCGTCAGTCCAGTCACTGTATGGTCAAGTCCATTGGCATCGAAAATACCTGCTGTGTTTGAGAATAAGCCGTTGGTGGACAGGCCACTGGTTACCAACTGGAGGGTGCCTACACCTGAGTGGGTTATCCCATTGAATGAAGTTCCTGCGGAGTTTAGTGTTTGAGTTCCCGTTGATGTAAAAGTCACTGTGTTACCGGAAGTATCAAATCCGGGAATTGTCAATGTTGACCAGTTTCCAGAAACACTAATTGAGGCTCCAAGGGTCGTCGTGCCGCCGTTAAACGTGATATTATTAAACGAGGTAAATACCGTAGTGGGCAATGTATTTGTTGCCGTAAAAATTACTGTCCCTGTCCCGGGTATCCAGTTGTTTACAGGGCCGGCAATAACCGAAATTGTACCTCCGATACTTAAGGTACCGCCGGCTGACATATCTACCGTATTGGGAGTACCTGGCGTTCCCGCAGCACTTCCGAGAGTCAGGCTGCCGGCGGTAATAGTTGCTCCTCCCGCCAAAAAATTGATCCTTCCACCCGTAGTTGCCGCCCCGTCTCCTCCAACAGAAACAGATCCGGAAATTATTAAACTCCCTCCTGCCGTAACATTAAGGATACCTGAACCCGCTCCCAGCGCTAACGTCGTACCGCCAATCTGCAGGCTGGCGCAAGCCGCGGCTCCAGAGACAGTCACCGTAAATCCCTGATCAATATAAACTACGTCACCTGCAATCGGCACGCCGGCACCACCTGCTCCTCCAGAACTCGCAGCCCAGGTTGATGCCAAGCTCCAGTCGGCATTTGCTGCAGCATAGTATGGCTGAGCACGTAGTTCTAACCCGGCGACCAAGCTCAGAAGTCCGACCAAGGCAAGTATCCGGCCCATGTTTATTGGAATTCCTATAAGAAGTATTGCTCTCAAGCCAAGGCGGTTAGACGGTTAAAAACTCGCGCACCATGGACGCCGGAGAGTAATTCAAGGACTATTGGGTCGCAATAGATCCCACAAAAAGGAAGGGCTAATGCCCTCATGATCAGGGCCTGACTAAACAGCAGTAAAAATCGATGCATATGGTATAGTCCAAACAGAAGTAAATATCCCCAAAACCTCAAAAGTAACCCAAAATAGGCCGCTTCAAACCCTACTTTTCAAACTTCCCGGCGCCATTTACTTTTACCAGGGTCATCTTGAATTCCCCCGCGTCGGGACGACCCGTGCGCATGGTTCCCACCAGGAAAAGACGACCGTCGGGAAGCTCGTGAACTGCCCCGCATTCATCCAGGCCATCCCCGCCAAAGACGATTGGAAGACTCCACGCTAAGGATCCGTTGATATTGACTTTTGTCAACACCCAATTCTGATTGTTATTGAATTCATTCTCATTTCCAAGAATGAAAAAACCACCAAATCGGGATGCAAATACAGACGTCCTGTCCTGCAGATTGCTTCCCAGATTAACAGATAGCGTTTTCTCAAACTGAATGTCCGTGGGAATGAACCCGAGTTGGCTCCTCAACTTCACCACGTAAAAGTCGGATGGACCAACCGAACTCTGACTGACACCGCCTAAGAAATACCCATCGACCGATTGGGCAGGTGAGTAGTCGAAGGAACTCATCTTCTCGTTCGCTGACGGCAATCCGGGATACAACTGCGCATTGAGAAAATCGCCATTCAATCCCAGGGAGTACACCCAGAAATTATAGTTGGGGACCGTTTGCCCCGGAGGAAGGCTGTTGGTGTACCCAAACACATAATACAGACTCGGAGAAACCTGAATGATTTTTTGTGACGTATCGTCTGAAAAATAGCCGTAGGTCTGAACCCACGAATTTGGGTAGACGGTTAAATTATCGTAAAGGCGGATCTTCAAAGCGTCGCGGGTATCGGCTAATCCGGAGATCGGTGTTTTGAAACCTACGTATGTGGTTGACCCTGCGACAAGGAACCCATCCGTAGTCTGCGAAACCGAAGTTGCAATTTCATCTCCCGAAGTAGGGTTTCCTATCCCATCCCGAACGACTATCAAGGCACTATCCTGCTTTACGCCATCGGTGGTGAGTGTCATTATAAATACATCCCGGTCTGTGGGGGTTTTGTAGGAATTTCCCAGCAGCACGAGCCGGTTGTCGTTTGTCAATTCAATATCGCTGGCTTCCTCATTGTTCGGGCCGCCAAATTCCTTTTCCCAGAGAACATTACCTTTCGCATCAACCTTGACAAGGTACCACTGGGTCCCTTTCGTTGCCACGGTTCTCCGGCTCGTCCCAAACATTACCATGGAACCGTCCGGCAAGACAACCATGTCTTTCCCCGTCTGATCGCCGTCCCTGCCGTAAAACTTGACGAAAAAGGATGTATCAGGATCTTCGATAGTCGCCGGAATATCACACGCTGCAACCGCGAGAAGCAAACCCAATCCCCATATCGGTGCTTTCAATGTTTTCATTTATCCTCCTTCGCCTCCCTGCGGATATTCCTTGCAACTCCCCTTGTTCTCGCTTTTTTCAGTTTGCGTGGTTTATATAGCGGGTGAACATATCCAAACGTGAGGGATAAATTATCCAGGCGAAAGAGATCGCTGACATAATGATACCGGGTCACATTTTTTGACATGTAATTGTTTGGATTGCCTATCTGCGCCGCATCAATGTTGTCCGGATCTTCGTAGTAAATGTTCGCTTTGTTTGCCAGGTTGCTCATTCCGCCCATATAGCGCACGTCGGCATACACATAGTTCTTACCAATCTTATACCGGATGCCGCCGCCGACGAGCCAAGAGCGGTTCAGTTGGTTGCGCTGATTCAGCACGCTTTCAGCAGGACCTTCTGCGACCACTTTTGCTCCCGTGGGTTTGTTGTCGGAATAGGTGAACTGATTAGTAGCAGAAATCAAGTAGTTCATCGCAACACCCGCATAGCCAAACGGCCTGATTTTCTCGCTCAGAATAAAAGAATACTTCACATACAGGGGTACATCAAACCATGACTGACTGGCCACCAGCGATCCTGCGTCGGTGTTGCCTCCACTGGTTTGAATACGCTCGTAGCCGCGTTGGGAATAATTTACCTCCACGCAAAGGCTAAAGTTGTCATTGATATTCCAATCGACACCACTACCAACCTGAAACCCAAACGTCAGCGGACGTTGGTTGGCCACCCCATACGGCTCGGTGGAAAGTGAATAAATGCTCCTGAAAAAGGATGTGCTTAACCCCAGCCGAAAGTGAGGGGTAAATACAGGTGATGCCGTATATTTCTTACTGAGGTAGACCACATCAATCGGGTCGTCCTTTTCATTGGGTAGGAACTCAGGGTCGGCCTGCAGCAACTTCAAGTAGCTGTCTCCCGCTGCGCCCGGATCATCGATGATCAGGTACGTTTGGCAAAGAATCAGGTATCCCCGGACACGCTGCTCTTTGGAAAGTTCAGAACCCTCCAGACACTCCTTCAGGATTGACGGTATAGAATAAAAATGCCCAGCCTGGAACTCCGCATCCGCGTGGTTGAGCTTTTGATTGCAATCCTCAACTATCTGGCCGTTGGAAGCCAGGATACCCGTGAACACCAGGATAATGCAAGCAGGAATCTTTGATAGACCCATCAGAAGTCGCTGATCAATAGACTCTTGCACGTTGATTCATAATCAATCCCGTTTGCTACATAAATATCCCACTCCTCTTTCGTCATATTCCGTTTCAATTTCGGACATATCTGCTCGGCAAGCTTTTTCGGATCCGTCGGCCACACACGAACTTCCCCGTTGTTGCAGGAAGCAAGCAGGTAGTCGGAGTCCTTCGTAAACGCCAGGCTCCAGATATTCCCATTGTTGTTATCCATCACCACCGGGAGGTCCTCCTCGTGATCCACCACCCACATCTGAAGCTTCTTGTCATACCCTGCGCTGGCCAGAAGTAACCCATCCGGGCTGAACTCCACATCGGAAACACCGGCATGATGACCGCGCATCTCCTTCAGATTTTCCAGCGTCACATAATCCATTAACTTGACAGAGCCCCTCCAGGTAGATTTGCCCGTGACCGGATCCTTCACTTCAAACTCAGTACCGTAAGCAAGGATAGTACGTGTTGGATGGAACGCCACTGATAAAACCCGCACACCATTCAACGATTCATCACGCTTCAAATCAAACGTGTTTGTTCTTAGATCCAGAATGTACAGCTGGCCGCTGGCTGCCACCGCCGCGAGCAGTTTGCCGTCGCTGCTTATGTCGATAGATTTGATTTCATACGGCAGCGTCGCCAACAACTTGCTTTCACCATTCACCTGGTTGGTCCGACGGATCGTTCGGTCCGAGCCCATCGAGATGAATCCGGAATCATCCGGCAAGAACTTAATGTCAATAACGGATCCCCGGTGCCCGCGAACGGAGGTTGGTTTTTCCCCCGGCTGCTCCAGATTGAAAATCTGCACAGTCGACGAATCACTCCCGTTCACCAGGTACTTTTCATTCTTACTTAGGGCCAGAACCTTGTTGGGATAGGGATTGAAATCCACCAGGTTGTCGGCTGTACGATTGATATAGTCGCCCTTAAAGATCCTTCCGTCATTTCCGGTCGTGTAAAATGCGTTGCTCTTTTTTGAAACGGCCAGCGCATACATCTTGTTTTTCAGGTTGCCCGGTACTTTGGCTCGGTTATAATTGAAATCGTTCGAGAGCTTGGCTACTGAATAATACAGACCGTTAAATACGTACGGATCATACTTCCGTCCGCCGTATTGCTGGTGGTAAAGGAACCCCTGCATGGCGAGCAATCCAGCCAGATCTGGTTCGTTCATCGTAACAGATTTTGCTTCCATGGATTGCGCAATGGAAAGGTACAGGAGCGCATTCGCCCGGTCACGCTCCTGGGTTGCAATGACCGTTTGTTCCTCCGCCCGCTCCCGATGGACCTTCTCAAGCCCCTGCGCTTCAATGGCCAGCTTCTCCTGGCGATAGGCCTCTTTAAGGTTTTTCTCTGCCTCCGCACGGGCAATCTGTGCAATACGCAAACTGGAGTCAGCTCGATCCAGCGCCTTCAGCGTCTCTTTCTGGCTGTTGATTGCCAGCTGCCTTTGAGAATCAGCAACTTCCCGCTGTCTTACCGCTTCCTCTTCTGCCTTGATAGCTTTCATCTCTTTATCCTGGGCGACAACGCGTTGGTGTTCGGCTTCTATATATTGAGTGAACCCATAAATCATGAAGATGATGGCAATAATGGCTGCTATCCCCAATACTAATGACATGATCCGGGCGCGGCGAAGAGAACGCTGCTGCAGCAATTCCAGGTTCTTGAGTTCCGCTTCGTAAGTAATCCTGCTGGTATCCAGGAAAACGATGGCCCTCTCAAATGCAATATCATAGCGCTGTGCCCATGTCCGTGTCGGACGCTGCTTCTTCTGCCAATTCAGAGCCAATTGCAAATCCGGTGGTCTCCAAAGTCCTGCCTTCCCGGTTTGGTATAGAGTGGCCGCATCAGAAATGCGCTTATACATTTGAGAAGACTCGAATTCCTCATCAACCCAATTTGCCAGTCGGGTCCAAATCCGCATCAGGCTTTCGTGCGAAAGCTCAATGTTGGTCGACCCGGAAAGCGCCATATGGCTTCCGGGCATGAGGAAGGAACGGCCTGCTTTTCTGAAATTATCTACCACCTTGATCACTTCCTCCTCAGTAACTGCCGCCTGTTCGGCGATGAGCGAGATTCTGGCCGGACGGCGCAATCCCTGATTATCCAGGTTTTTCTCCGTCGTGCTCTTGAACAGGATTTCGGCGATTTCCTTTTGGCCCGACGTCAACTCCTCGAATGCCTCATTGGCATGGAGCGACAAGGCCTGGCTGATCCTACCGATGGCGTTGTAATGGCGCACATCAATAGGCTCTCCCTCTTCCCGGTTGGCAATCCAATAGTCCCAGGTACGCATTAAGGCATGCTGAAGGATGGGTAACTGATCCTGGTTGTCGCCGATGTCATTGAGCAGTCTCTTTACCAAGCGCGGGGTAATTTTTCCACCACCAACGGCAATGGGGCCTTCAATGACCAGCCGTTTTTGCTCCCGGCTCATTTGAGGGACCAGGTAGTTGCTCACATTAATCATCTGTGTCAACCCTGGAAACTGGGAGCACTCGCCAACAAAGTCTGAACGAAGACTCAACGAGAGGTAAATCGGCACCTCCTTTTGATTGACGGCAGTAAGAATCAGATTGACAAATTGGGCGGCCTCGTTGGAGGACTCATCATCTGTTTCTCTGTATCGGAGCAATTCCTCAAACTGATCGACCAGCAGGAAGTAGTTTTGCCGGCTGTCCCCCTGCAGAAACCGAATGGTTTCCACCAGCCCTTCAGAACTGCTTCGAAGGACGGAGCCAATGATGGCCTTTTGTATTTTGCAGTCCTCGGCAGTGAGTCCCTTTTCTTTCTCAAGCTGTTCAACAATAGAATCGGTCAAATTGGATATTGGCGACATCCCTGGACGAGTCGCCAAAACGTGCCAATTTGGTCCAGTCTCGGTAAGAAATCCACCATACAATACGGGCACTAAACCGCACGAAACAAGGCTTGACTTACCGCTGCCAGAATACCCCATGATGGTGACCGATCGGTTCCTGGATAATTTCTCCAGGATTTCATCCACATGCCCCTCCCGCCCGAAGAATAAATGAGATTCTTCGATCGTGAAAGGCCGCAACCCGGGAAACGGGTTGATCACGGATGGGGTGAATTCCTCCGTGTTGGGCTGGCTTTCGTCCACCCATGCTCCCGTTTGCTGGGGATAATTCAACATTGGAACCTTATAGAATCAGAAATTTAACCAATTACCTCCTCACTTTCGATAACAAACTGCCGAAAAATGGCCCTGAGGGCCTAATTAAGTCATCAGTCTAAAAAATCATTGAAATTTAGTACGATTTCACACATAATCCAAAACCCGTGAGGCCAGTTTAAAATTTTCTGCCATCCGGTCGTATAGGTGGTCTTTTCCGAGCTGCAAGAGAATGGCTCCCTCCTTTGCGACCAGGATGTTTGAATTGCGGAAGCCAGGAACCGCAAGCATCTCACCAATGAACTGCCCGGAGGTAAAATTGCCTTTTAGTTCACCCCGCTGATAGAACGCGACTTCTCCCTGGTAGACAATGTAGAAGTGTGAGTTCGTCTTTTCATCAATGACCAGCGACTGATTGGGAGTCAGGTTTAGTTCCTTCGCTGTATCTGCCAGGAAGGATAAGGCAAGCCCTGTGGTCCCCATAAATATTTCCATGGTCCCAAAAAAGCGCGCCTTCTCGAATATGAGCAACGCGTGGTTCGAATCTGAAGGCTTCACCACCGTATCGAGCCTCCTCTTCGCCTCCCACCCCAACCGGTCTGTATTGGATTCATAGGCGCCAGGCTCGACCTTATACAGCGCCCAGGCAGCCATCTCCTGGATCAACTGATCCGGGTTGAATAACTGGGCAATTAAATCCAGCGAAAAGTCGGTGATGTCCTGCTCACCAATCTGGCGCAACACGCAGGCTTTTGTCCAACGGTTTGATTGCGTGAAATCCCTGTTAATAAGGAACTTCAACACCAACTTTTCATCCAAGGCTACACGGGGATAAAAAACCTCCAGGCGGTTAATTTTTTCATGATCTGAAATTTCGTCAAGCATGGGGATAACCCGCTGCTTCAGCTGGTCCGATAAAAAGACGTCCAGCAATTCAAGGGCAAAGGCGGTGCCCTCGATGGTTCCGCTTTCAATGTTCTCTTTGACCAATTGAATCGACCGCGAGTCGTACAGCATAGCCATCAGCATGTACACGTGTTCGATGTCACTTGAAATCTCACTTCGCAAGGCCGCTTTCACTTCCTTTGCAAAACCTTCGTTGCCCATTTCCTGGATGGCGCAAAGATTCCAATTGACATCTCCGATGTCATTTTCTATGGCATACTTGATGCGCGATACCTGCGAAATGGAAGCCTTGAATTCCGCCTCGCCAAGACCTAGCAAAACCTTTGAAACGACTACCTTATCGGGATAATCGATCTTATTCCACAAGATATCACGCGCGAGCTGGCCTCCAATCTGCCCGATGATTTGAACGATGTTAATCAATGCCTGTGCACTCTGTCCCGATCGATAGAAGGAAGTATCCAGAACGTTCAATGCCTTGCCGCCAATCAGGATCAGTGCTTCGGCACTCCGGTTACTGAACGCGGGCTCGCCCAGGTTCTCTATCAACGCCCGGATTACTTCGGGGTTACTCTTCTTGACAGAAGATTTTATTGCTGTATTCCGAACGTTGGTATCCTGATCGTGAAGGAGATCAATCAGGAAGGAACTGCTTTCATCGGTGGCAGTATGCATCAGGAGTTCCGCGGCGTATTGCCGGTCCCCGGCATGGTGAGAACGTGATAGCTTGGATATCCGTGCCTTGGTTATGTCGCCACCGCTGCTGACCAGCAATTCCAAATCTCCCCTTGAAAGCAAGTTCTTATCTGCTGCCTGCTCCTTCGCCAGGTCATGCCGGATAATGTATCGATCCGACACCGAAAGACCCTTCAACTCATTCATCTTCCGCTGTGCGAATTCACGCGTCTCTTCGCGGTCGTTTCGCATCAGGGCGTTTACCCACCTAGACGCACCCTGCGGATCAATTTTCTCGAGTAGCTTGTAGCTAAACACCGCTGTGCCCGGCGATTGATCCGATAGCTGAGCCTCCAACTTCTTGGTAATTTTTCCAAAGCCCACCTCCGCAGTGTCCAGCGAACTTTGTGCAATCTCCAGCTTTGTCCGGATCTTGGATTTGTATCCGGCGTAGAGTTTGTAGATCACAATCACATAAACGCCGCAAAGAACGCACAAAATAATCGGCATCCAGATAATCTGAAAATAGGCAAGCGTTGCAAATCCAAAAATCAAAGCTCCGGCGATAAAACGGCCACTCTCATTGATCACACCCTCCACTTTTGACTGGATTCCAAAACGCGATCGGCTATCCAGCGGAATAAACAATAACTTGAACATCGGATTCTCCAGGGAATCGCGAATCATGTTGTTGAAAAGCCGGAGAAGCGCCACAAAAAGGAAGAAGTAAATGAAGGTCCGGGGTGCCGATTCTGGAGAATATCCGAGCACCAGTCCACTAACCGTTGCACTCAACGCAAAAAAACCAACTACGAGCGGCAAAATGAAAAGAGCAACACGAATGCCGTAGTTACTGACAATACGGTCGTTCACAAATGTCTGCATGAGAAAACTCAGTCCAAAAATGGAGGCATTAAAAAACGCGAGGAATCGCGTCAGGTCAAGTTGATCTGGATACTGTACTTTGATGAGTTCCTGAAAAGTGAACTGGCCAAGAATAAGGGTAACCATCGAAATGACCAGGAATAAGGACAGCAGCTTCGTGTACGGATCCTTTATGACATTGACCACTCTTGAATCTTTCCTGACCTCCTTAGCAAACTCTGACGGATCATTTTTTACAAGCGGAAATTTATAGGCGATGATGATAAAGTAAATGGCCGATACTATGATGCTCAATGCGCACACAATCAGGTAGTTATCCGTCTCCTGGAAGAGCCCTGTGGTGACTGGAATCAGCAGGTTTGCGAGGATAATGGCCACCAATTGTCCCGTATCAATCCAACCGATGATTCGCTTTGACTGCCTGAAGTTGAAAAGCCTTCCGAAAATGCCCCAGTAACTGAGGAGCAGAACCGCGGTAATCGGACCGGTCATACAAAACATTGCAAAAATGATCGGTTTCTTATATTCCTCCGGTCCAAAGTGGTAGCCAATGTAAAAGAAACTGGTAGCTGCCACCACGAAGAGGATGGTCGATGTCGTCAGGTTGGAGAACTTGATTTTATTCTGAGCAGCCGAATAAAGCAGCGTTGCCAGGATCCCAAACGCCCCTGAAAGTAAAAATGCCTTGTTAAGTTCGCTGCCGAGGGTACTTAGAAAAAGTGACTCCGCGACCACCGTATAGGTCGCAAGGAAAATACCCATAAAAAAGCCCGCCCCGAGCATGAGCAACACCTGCGTCCGCTCCTCGGGCTGGACATTCAAATAGTCAAAAAGCCTGCTTACCATGTGAGAAAGTTACATCCTTCGCTGTAAATAAAAAAAACCGGCCTTGTATGGCCGGCTTTTTCGCACCGATCAAGGTCCGATTATTTCTTTTTCGCTACCGAATCTTTCTTTGCCTGTGTTGATTTCTCGAGCAGGTAGGTATCGTTGAGCCCTTTGATAACGACTGAACTGATATCCAGGCTGTCCCCAACATAAAGGAGATCACTGGTTGCATCATACTTGAAGACGATTTCCAACCCGTTTTCCTGACCGTACTTCCGCAAGTAGGACGTTACCTTATCATAGAGATCTTTGGTCATACGCTCCTGATCCGCAAGCAATTGCTGCGACAAACTCTCCTGGTACATCTGCAGGTTTTGCCTTTTCTTGCCAAGATCCTCTTCGACGGCACCTGCCTGGCCGATGGTCATGCTGCCCCTGTTGCGTTGGTAGGATTCAAACTCCCCCTGCAGGCCGACCGCCCGGGACTTAAATTCCTGATCCATTTGCTTACCCTTAGACTCCAGTTTCTCCCGGCTAACCTTGAAATAATCGTAGTATTTCAAGACCGAATCAGAATTGATGTAGGCAATCTTCGTATTTCCGGAAGGACCAGCTTCACCCCGCGTGGTCTGAGCAGGCCCTGAAAAGTGAAGGTAGTAAAGGATGATCACCGCAATCGCCAGCACACCGTTGATCGCGTAAGAAATGTTTTTCATAGGGTTGTTAATTGGGACGCAAATATAATGGGAATAACCAATTACGTGTCATACCATTTCGCATACATCGGGTAGTTTCGTGCAGTGCGTATAATTACGTCTTCCATTTCAGGGCTGATGCTCTTTATTCGTTTAGCCGGAGTGCCTCCATAAACGCTCCCGGGCTCCACGATTGTTCCCGGCAGGACCACGGCACCCGCTGCAATCACGGAGTTGGTTCCTATCACCGAATCGTCCATCACGATGGCACCCATCCCTATCAATACATTGTCGTGAACGGTACAGCCATGAACGACAGCGTTGTGTGCTATGGAAACACGGCTGCCAATCACCGTCTTCGCTTTCTGGAAGGTACAGTGAATCACTGCGCCGTCCTGGATGTTAGTGTCGTCGCCTATGGTAATGGAATGTACGTCGCCTCGGACGACCGCATTAAACCAGACTGTACACCGGTCTCCCATCTTTACCTCCCCAATCACCACGGCGGTGTCGGCTAGAAAGCAATCCTTTCCAAAAACAGGCTTGAGTCCCCGTACTTCCTTAATAATGGCCATATTCTCTGGTTCGCTCAAAGCTACAAATTAGCGTATGACAAGATGTCACTAAATGGCCAAAAAGTGTTAATTTTGTTGCCCAATTACATGAAATGAAAGATTTGATAGTGGATTTGGAAATGCTGGATGGGCAGGCCGCGGTACAGCCGTCAACGCCTCCGACAACAAGTCTCAACCCCGTTTCGCGTAAAGTTTACATTGAAAGCTATGGATGCCAGATGAATTTCTCTGACAGTGAGATAGTTGCCTCCATACTTCAAAAGCATGGGTTTAGTACCACGTCTGAGATTAAACTCGCCGATGTTGTCTTTCTGAATACGTGTTCCATCCGCGACAAAGCGGAGCAGACGGTGCGGAACCGGCTTCAGCACATCAACGGCTTGAAAAAGAAAAAGCCCGAGCTTCTGGTTGGCGTGTTGGGATGTATGGCAGAACGGCTCAAGTCCAAGTTTCTCGACGAAGAGAAGATTGTAGACCTGGTGGCCGGTCCGGATGCCTACCGGGACCTTCCTCAACTCATACATCAGGTCGATGAGGGTGAGAAGGCGGTCAATACCTTCTTGTCGCGCGAAGAAACCTATGGAGATATCACCCCAGTGAGGCTCCATTCAAACGGCGTCACTGCTTTCATTTCCATCATGCGGGGATGCGATAACATGTGCTCCTTCTGCGTTGTGCCCTACACCCGCGGCCGCGAACGGAGCCGTGATCCCCAATCCATTGTTAACGAAGCCCGTGATCTTTTTGAGAAGGGGTACCGGGAGATAACGCTGCTTGGACAGAATGTGGATTCTTATAAGTGGAGCCGCGAAGAGAACAACAAAGCCCGATTGAATGCATCCAACATCCCGGAGGTCACTACGTTTGCTAACCTGTTGGAACAGGTTGCCCTGATGGATCCCCTGCTTCGGATTCGGTTTTCCACCTCACATCCGAAAGATATTACGGATGATGTACTGCACGTCATGTCCCGGTACGAAAACATCTGTAAGTACATTCACCTCCCCGCACAAAGCGGGAGCACACGGGTTCTCGAACTGATGAACCGGGGCTATACGCGTGAAGCGTACCTCCATCGGATCCAGCGTATCCGGGACATCCTCGGCGATGATTGCGGAATTTCATCGGATATGATTACTGGGTTTTGTTCCGAGTCCAAAGAGGAACATGAGGAAACGCTATCCTTGATGGACGCCGTGGAGTATGATTTTTCATACATGTTCATGTACTCCGAAAGACCCGGAACCACCGCCGAAAAGAAATTTTCGGATGATATCCCCGAAGCGGTAAAGAAAGAACGGCTGTCCGAAATCATCCAAAAGCAAAACCAACTCAGCCTCCTACGGTATCAGCGGGACATCGGCAAAACCTTCAGCGTCTTGATTGAAGGGTACTCCAAGCGATCCTCAGAATTTCTACAAGGCAGAAATTCTGCCAACAAAGTCATCATCTTCCCAAAGAACAACCATTCTAAGGGTACGTATGTCGACGTCCGTGTCGACCGCTGCACCGGCGCGACCTTATTTGGCACCAGCATTGAATAAAATGGCCATTTCAGAGAACGATATTCACACGATCAAGTTGCGATTTGGGATCATCGGAAACGCACCCCTGCTGCACAATGCCGTACGCGTTGCCATGCAGGTGGCCCCCACCGATATGTCCGTTTTGATCACCGGAGAAAGTGGAAGCGGTAAGGAGTCGTTCTCCAAGATCATTCATTCGCTGAGCCCGAGAAAGCACGGACAGTTCATAGCCATCAATTGCGGATCCATACCTGAGGGCACCATCGACTCCGAACTTTTCGGTCATGAAAAAGGCTCATTTACAGGCGCCCACGAATCCCGCAAAGGCTACTTTGAAGTGACCAATGGGGGAACCATCTTTCTCGACGAAATAGGTGAAATGCCTCTGGGAACGCAAGCACGCCTGCTCCGCGTCCTGGAAAACGGAGAGTTTATCAAGGTTGGCTCATCCAAAGTTCTCAAAACGGATGTGCGCGTGGTAGCCGCTACCAACATTAACCTGATGCATAAGGTCGAGAACGGAAAGTTCCGGGAAGACTTATACTATCGCCTGAACAGCGTTCCCATCTTCGTGCCGCCCTTGCGGGAAAGAGGGAAAGACGTTGAACTGCTTTTTAGAAAATTCGCTTCAGATTTTGCGGAACGGTACAAGGTAAAGCCCATCGTCCTTACCGAAGACGCAAAGGAAGAATTGTTAAAATACCGTTTTCCTGGAAATATCCGGCAACTCAAAAACCTGGTCGACCAGATCTCCGTCCTATCGACCGATCAGAAGGAGATTTCTGCGGAGATGCTGCGAAACTACCTGCCCCAGGAGAAGAGTCTGCCTGCGCTTTATTCCACAGGTACATCACCCGATATTTCCGAGCGGGAGATTCTTTACAAAGTTTTGTTTGACATGCGCAAGGATGTCAATGAATTGAAACGCATTGTCCTTGAAACTGCCGGCAATTCCACCCCTGCCGCGCAAATCATCAAGGAAAATCCTGACCTGTTTTCAGAGGTTCACGGCGGAGGCATTTCTGAAAAGGAAGCGGTGGTCCTCAACCTGAACAGCAATTCAGGTAACTCCCAGGAAGGATCCGAGGAAGATGTTCAAGACATCTCGCACGAATCGGCTGATGATTCCCTGTCCATTCAAAAAAAGGAAAAAGAACTCATTGTGCGCGCGCTGAGAAAAAACAACAACCGCCGGAAATATGCGGCACGTGATTTGGGTATCTCGGAGAGGACACTCTATCGAAAAATCAAAGAGTATGAACTTGAAAACTAAGCGAACCATGCTCGCGTTTGTTTTCCTTGCCCTTTGCCAGGGGTGTGGCGTATATTCTTTCTCCGGTGCTGCCACCACGGCAAAGACCATTTCCATCGACCAGTTTTTTAACAATTCCGACCTCGCTCCCGCCAACCTGAGCGCGACGTTTACCAACCGACTGAAAGACTATTACCAGCAGAATTCAAGTTTGCGCGTTATCGAGACAAATGCGGAACTGCATCTGGAAGGCGTTATTTCAGACTACCGGGTGAATGCCATGGCTCCCATCTCCACCGGCAACCCCAACGATCCCAACACGGCTGCTCTGTCACGACTGACGATCACCATCAAAGTGACCTTCGAAGATTCCTTTGAGCCCAAAAGCAATTTCAAAGACCGTTCATTCAGCTTCTACCGGGACTTCGATAATAACCTTAATTTCTCCAGCATTCAGGAAGACCTGGAAAAGAAGATCTTTGACCAAATCCTTATCGATATCTTTAATGCAACCGTCGCAAACTGGTAATTTTCAGTTACTTGTCTGGCCTGCATTTTTCCGTTAGTTTTACTTCCTGATAGGCTATGAATTCTACCGGCTTCAGACTTCTTGTAAAGAATTTTTCGGACCTCACCCCGGCGGAGTATGCCAAGGTGCAGGAGTTGTCCGACCGCTATCCGTACAGCCAGTTACTGCACATCCTGAAATCGCGAGCTTCCAAAGATCAGAACCAACACAATCAGGTCGACCTCCTGCATCATGCAGCCGTGTATGCAACGGATCGCTCGGTGGTGAAATGGGCGATGACCGAACCCAGATCCATCCGGACGGAGCCCTCCCCTCCCACGGTGAATGAACTTGAACCAAAGCCAAAGGCACCCGAGGTTTTGAAGCCGGCAAAGAGCCAAGTACAACCGGTAGCAGTCATTGAAACCCCACCGCCGAAAGCTCCGCCCGCAGCTGTGCCCCTTGCTAAGATTGAGTTGGAGGGGGATGATTTGCTGGATGACCTGGCCGCTGAACTGAAGAAACTCCAGATACACAAACAGAATTTCGAAACTAGCTACCAGCTCCTGAAGAAAACACTCGCACAACCGGCAACCGATATTGCAGCAGCTTCTGCACATGCTTTCCCCCCGACACGGGAGCCGTCGCTGATCGACGAGATCAAGTCAACTCGAAAGAAGCTCAAGGTAGCCAGTTCCAAGGCCATCGAGCAGCACGAGATTATTGACCAGTTCATCAAGGCCTCTCCGGCACTTCCAAAAGCAAAGAAAGATCTGCCGGATGCTGATTTGGCTGAAAACTCCTCCAGTTTCAGCGATCATATCGTCTCCGAAACGCTCGTTTCAATCCTGATAAAGCAAGGGAAAAAGGCCAAGGCTATTGAAATGTTGAAGAAACTCATTTGGAAGTATCCTCAGAAAAAGGCTTACTTTGCCGCTCAAATTGAAGACCTGAAAAATTAACTCATGTACACGTTATACGTAAGCCTGACCGTGATCGCATCCATTCTCCTGGTTCTGGTGGTGTTGGCACAAAATTCAAAAGGAGGTGGCCTTTCCAGCCAATTCGGAGGAAGCGGTGCAAGCAACCTCATTGGCGTCAAGAAGACCGGGGACTTGCTTGAAAAGCTTACCTGGGGTCTGGCCGTGGCCGTTATGGCACTGGCGTTGGCAACCAATCTGACTACCCCCAATCCGGGTACTGCTTCGGATGAGTTACTGGACCGCGCCAAAGATCAGGTGGAGGTTCCGGCTCCTTCTCTCAAGAAGACAGATTCATCCACTTCCAAGTAATCCTACTCCGTCTTTGACAGGTGCTTTATCAGCAGCCTTTTGGCTACTGGCACCAGCGTCTGCGCATACGGGAATTTCATTTTAGAAAGCACCAGGAATGCTGCCGGGTTAGGAAGATCCTTGAACTGGCGGATCAGTGACAATTTCATCTGCTCGTAGGTATTCACCAGGCCGTAGGTTGTCGTTTGGAGGAACTCGGTTTGAAGTCCACGCATCGGTTCGGAACTGTTCTGATACACCGTCACCTGGTAGCGGTAGATCCTGGTTTCGTTTTCCGGAGGTTGTGTCATGAACATGTACCCTTCTCGGGCATACAACGGCACCACCCCGATAGAAGACAGCTCACACTTTGATTCAACAAATTCATAAATCTCAGAACCCTCTTCTACAGAATCTTTAATCTGCGGGATGGCGAAGGCGATGATGGATTCAATCTCCTGCATGATGGCATCATCCTCAATTATTTTCTTGTAATTGAGTTCCAGCATCTCCAGGCTCTCGAGCGATAGTTCCCTGGGGAAGGACTCGTAAATCATCGATTTGCTACTCTGAAGCGCTACCAGGTTGCGGTAATGAAATACGATATCAGCAAGGTGGGGGTACAATTCCACCCGGCTGAAAGCCTCCTGCACCGCTTTCAGGTATCCAAGCAATACGTACTTCTTGTACTCGAAATCAATGAGCCCGTCAGTCAACCAAGTATCCCCCAAGCGCGTTTCCATAGGCATCAGTTACTAGGTTAAGTATACGAAAAAGATCACTTTCGCGATACCTGCCATTTTTTCCCAACAACCTGACAAAGCAGGTCAAATGGTGGGTAGAAATGGACCGTTTCATGACAGAGACAGTCAAAACTGGCAGAAATGCCTATTTGGCATAGAAATGGACACTTGCGGGTCAGTTGTAATTACTAAACTATAAAACTCATATGGCCAAAATCAATTTCAAACCCAACGAAGACCGTGTGCTCGTGGAACCCGCAGCCGCGGAGGAAAAGACAGCATCGGGAATTATCATCCCTGACACAGCAAAAGAGAAGCCTCAAAAGGGGAAAGTCATTGCTGTTGGCGAAGGCATAAAAGACAAGCCCGTCACTGTAAAGGTTGGTGAGCGTATCCTGTATGGTAAGTATGCCGGTACAGAGATCACCATCGACGGAAAAGATTATCTCATCATGCGTAACTCCGATATTTTCGGAACTATCTAAACAAAAAAATAAACTACATAACTATGGCTAAGGAAATTACATTTGATACACCGGCACGCGACCGGATAAAAAGAGGAGTCGACAAACTGGCGGATGCGGTGAAAGTGACCCTTGGACCGAAAGGCCGAAACGTGATCCTGGACAAAAAATTCGGTGCCCCTACCGTAACCAAGGACGGCGTTACAGTTGCCAAGGACATTGAGCTGAAGGACCCGATCGAAAACATGGGTGCGCAGCTTGTTAAGGAGGTTGCTTCCAAAACAGCAGACGCTGCCGGTGATGGAACAACAACAGCAACGGTTCTCACGCAGTCGATTTATGCACATGGTATAAAGAACGTCGCCGCCGGAGCCAACCCGATGGATTTGAAGCGTGGTATTGACAGGGCTGTCGATATCGTGGTAGAAAGTCTTCGGAAGCAGTCCAAGAACATCAAAGGATCACAGGAGATCACTCAGGTGGCAACCATTTCTTCCAACAACGATACGGAAATTGGAAAAATGATCGCTACAGCTATGGACAAAGTCGGGAAAGACGGCGTTATCACAGTAGAAGAAGCAAAAGGTACTGAAACCGAAGTGAAAACGGTGGAAGGAATGCAGTTTGACCGCGGATACCTCTCCCCTTACTTTGTTACAAACACAGAGAAAATGGAAGCTGATCTGGAGAGTCCTTACATCCTGATCTATGACAAGAAAGTATCTTCCATGAAGGAATTGCTTCCGATCCTGGAAGCTACGGCCCAAACCGGAAAGCCCTTATTGATCATTGCTGAGGAAGTAGAAGGTGAAGCCCTTGCTACCCTGGTCGTCAACAAGATTCGCGGCGCTCTGCGCGTTGCTGCTGTTAAAGCACCTGGCTTTGGCGACAGAAGGAAAGCGATGCTGGAGGATATTGCCGTTCTCACCGGAGGAAAAGTCATTTCCGAAGAGACAGGCAGTAAACTTGAGGATGCCAAACTGGAGTCCCTGGGTCGTGCCGAGAAGATCAATATCGACAAGGATAATACTACCATCGTAAACGGTGCAGGTAAGAAGGCCGAAATCACCGGTCGCATCAATCAGATCAAAGCGCAAATTGAAGCTACCACTTCCGATTACGATCGTGAGAAGCTTCAGGAGCGCTTGGCTAAACTCTCTGGAGGAGTTGCTATCCTCTACATCGGTGCTGCCACTGAAGTAGAAATGAAGGAAAAGAAGGATCGTGTGGATGATGCATTGCACGCCACCCGTGCTGCCGTCCAGGAGGGGATTATACCAGGTGGAGGTGTTGCTTACATTCGTGCCATCGAGGCGCTCAAGGGCGCTGCCGGTGAGAACGAAGATCAGACAACCGGAATCAATATCATCCGTCTTGCGCTGGAGTCACCGCTGAGAACCATCGCTGAGAACGCAGGACAGGAAGGTTCTGTAGTTGTAAACAAAGTCCGCGACGGAAAAAAGGACTTCGGTTATAACGCTCGCGAGAACACCTACGAGGAATTCTTCGCAGCAGGAATTATCGACCCTACAAAAGTCGCCCGACTGGCCCTCGAAAATGCAGCATCCATTGCCGGACTGCTTTTGACAACAGAGGCTGTCGTATCGGATATCCCTGAAGAGAGAGAAGCTCCTTCTATGCCTCCTGGAGGCGGCATGGGCGGAATGATGTAATCTGCTTAACAAAGCAACCCAAAGCCCCGGTTTCCACCGGGGCTTTCTTTTTGTCCAAAACCTGACCCTGCGTCCCACAATCCAGGACAAGCGGTAAATTGACTAAATTGTAAGTCTTCATGCTCAACGAACTATCACCCGAAGAATTTTCATTATTTATTGTGATCCACATGGCCTCCGTTGATGGGACCGTCCACCCTACTGAGTTGGATGCCATTCGCTCCAAAGCCGCAGGACTATTCCCTCACATTCAATCGATCCAGGAAAAGATTGATGAAACACAACATGCGATCGCAGGGATGGGCAAAGAAGCAGCAGAGCAATTTGTAGACGACAACCTGAAGTTGCTGGCGTCATTGACCCCTCCGCAGCGCACAACGCTTCACCAATTCCTGCTCGACATCATCAATGCAGATGGAAAGGTAAAAGAAGATGAAATGCGAACGCTGCGAAAACTCCGAACCGTCCTGACGGCACCCTGACTATTCGCTTGCCTTGAAAGCGTACCGGGTTAGAATGGCAATCATCCCCACAAAGAACAAGGTGCCGAGGATAAAATAACCTCCCTCGCCCAACATGGATGCGAGCGCATGTTCAGCGCTGATTCCGGCCATCGTCTCCGAAAAGAAGACCATGAGCACCGCCACCAGCACACCCGTGATGGCTCCACCTGCGACGAGTCCGGTGGCAAACAGGTTTCCATGGCTCAAGTCGGATTCTTCCTCTACAGGCATATTCTTCCTCTTGTTTCTCCAGTCAATCGCACCTTTCACAGCGCCGCCAACAAAAATGGGAAGGGTGGTCGACAACGGAAGATAGAGTCCGATGGCAAATGCGAGCGCCTTCACGTTGCAAAGCTCGAGCGTAACCGCAATGAAGATGCCCACCATAATGTATTGCCAATCCAGGTTGAACGAAAGGATACCCCGAGTAAGCGTAGCCATCAGCGTAGCCTGCGGAGCGGGGAAGCGTTCACTTCCAATAGCATGCTGCAACCCCTGCGCCAACATTTCGGGAGTAGGCGTATCCAATATCTGGACAATCAACCCGATGACTACGGAAGATACTATCGCACCAATAAAAAGGGCAAGTTGCTGATACCGGGGTGTGGCGCCAACCAGGAAGCCGGTTTTAAGATCCTGCGATGTTGCTCCGGCGTTGGCTGCCGCAATGCATATCATACCGCCGACTACCAATGCCAGGGGCTCATACGCACTCCCTGTCCATCCGATGGAAGTGAAAATCAGGCACGTCCCCATCAGTGTAGCAATGGTCATTCCTGAAATGGGACTGTTGCTCGAACCTACAAGACCGACGATGCGGCTCGCCACAGTAACAAAAAAGAACCCAAACACAATCATTAGAATACCAATGAACAACTTCTGCAAAACTCCTTCGCCCGGGATGAATGGCAGAATAACAACCATCACCACCAGCGCAATGCTTCCAACAATCACCACCTTAATTGACAAATCACGATCGGTACGCAAGACACTAGCCCTTCCCTTTTCTTTAAAGGAAAGAACGCTGTCGCGGAAGGAGTTCACAATCGTGGGAAGGGTCTTCATCAACGTGATAAAACCTCCTGCAGCAACGGCTCCGGCGCCTATTTGCCGGATATACGCGAAATAAATTGCCGATGCCGGGTTGGCAAATGTTTTGGTTACAGGGTCCCATCCGCCGCGGCCTCCGGCTGTTGAGATATCTGCCAGGTATCCAAGTTTTGAAAGCTGAATGGCAATCAATTCCGGATTCACCAATGTTGACAATAGTGGAATCATAGCCCACCATGCAAGGACGGACCCCGCCACCAGTACGCCGGATATCTTGGGTCCGATGATGTACCCTACGCCCAGGTATTCCGGAGTAATCTCGCCGTTAATGGTCGCCGATGGCCAGAACTTGTTGGTCGCCCGCGTTAAAAATGCAGGCGTTTCAGCAATCACATGAAAGACTTTTTGAAGCAGGGCATACCCCACGGCTACGCCCATTCCCGCAAAAGCGGTAAGTGCCAGCACGCCCCCCTTTTCGCCTGCCTTTAAAACTGAGGCACATGCCGTTCCTTCCGGATATGGAAGATTGCCATGCTCACTTACGATCAGGGAGCGGCGCAACGGAATCATCATCATCGTGCCAAGCATGCCGCCAAAGGCCGCCAAAATCAATATGGTTACGTAATTAAAATAGTCGGCACCAACACTTACTCCGTCCTCGCCGGCAGACAAGAACAAGAATCCTGGCAGGGTGAAGGCCACTCCTGCCGCAATAGATTCACCGGCCGATCCGGTGGTCTGGATGATATTGTTCTCCAGAATGGTCGTCTTGAAAAGTTTCCTGCCCAACGTGATCGCAATCACCGCGATGGGGATGGATGCTGTCACTGTCAATCCTGCACGCAGGGCCAGATAAACAGTTGAGGCGCCAAATACCATTCCGAAGAAGGCACCCAGCAAAATCGATTTAATCGTAAACTCCGCAATGTTTTGTTCGGGAGCTATGTAGGGTCTAAATTTCTCCAAGCTTTCCATTTGATAATAGGGTTAGCGAATGTTGCCCATAAGTTTTCGTATTGGTTTGCTGAAAATCAGCAACACCAATCCAGAAATAACAGTTGTCTTTACGATGAGCCAAAATAAGTCCGGCATTAATCCCGGGTCCGCATTGATTGCTTCTTCACTAAAATTACCTGCGATGCGCCCTGCAAATAAGTTTCCAAGCGCGGTCGACATGAACCATATACCCATCATTTGACCAACCATCCGTTGCGGCGCAAGCTTGGTCATGGCACTCAGCCCTACGGGACTCAGGCTCAGCTCACCAACGGTATGTAGAAAGTAGGTAGCAAGCAGCCAGGTAAACAGCGGGTTAGCTCCACCAGCAACCACATAACTCGCTGCGGCCATTATAGCAAAGCCCAGTCCAAGGAAAATAAGGCCAAACGAAAATTTGAGCGGCGTACTTGGATTGATGTTTTTATTGGCTAGCCATACCCATAACCAGGCAAAGACCGGAGAAAGTACGATTATGAATATCGAATTTACTGATTGAAATACACTGGCGGGGATGTCAATGCCAAATATTACCCGATCTGTGTACCGGGCAGCAAAAATATTTAAAGTTGATCCAGCCTGTTCAAATCCTGACCAGAATAGTGCGGCGAAAAGAAAGAGGATCCCCACGACGGAAATCTTTTTCTTTTCCTCAATGGTAAGCTTTTCAAAGAGAAAAATATACGCAAAATAGCCTGTCACAAAAACCAAAATCACAATGCCGGAAGCTTCGGCAATCGCCACCGGGTTTACAGTCACCATACCTGTATACACAAGCATCATTAGGGAAATCAAAAAGAAACCAAATGACCAAAGAACCATCTTTATTGTCTTCTCACGCTTTGACTGAAGCGCCGGATCAGAAAGCTTTGTGGGTTCTAAGCCGACATCTCCCAGGTATTTTTCAGTCATTTTGTATTGGACCAATCCGATAAGCATACCGATCCCAGCAACTCCAAATCCAAGGTTCCAACTGATTCGCTCTCCGATGGGACCAACGATCAAAGGAGCTATGAAGGCGCCCAGGTTGATTCCTGTATAAAACAAAGAAAATCCGGCATCTCTCTTTGACTGCTCATCGGCTTTGTAAAGCCCTCCTACAATCCCACTGATATTCGGCTTCAGCAGCCCGACACCCATTACCACAGTCACCAGTCCAGCGTAAAACGTTTCGGGTGTAGGAATAAAAAGGAGGAAGTGGCCAAACGCTATCAGACATCCACCAATAAATACAGCCTTTCTTAATCCAAAGAAATTATCAGCCAGCCATCCGCCAGGCAGGGCCAGCAAATAAACAAACATGGTGTACAACCCGTAGATCGCTCCACCTGTTTCATCGTTATACCCCATTCCGCCGCTTTCAACAGAGGCTAGAAGAAATAAATACAGGATGCCCCGCATGCCATAGTAGCTAAAGCGCTCCCACATCTCAGTGAAGAATAAAGTTGCGAGGCCGCGTGGGTGGCCAAAAAAGGTTTTAGTCTGCATCCGGTATAAGGCTCGTCAAAGTAGGCTTATTAATTCAGTTGGGCAACCAGCGTTTTTTTGAATGCCCCCAATCCACCAGAAAAACGGGCGTATCGGCTCCGAGCCAGAAATAGCAAGGCTCAAGAATTCAAGTGTATTTGAAATCCGGGGGAATCCGGATTTCAATTCTGACAGTTGCTCGGTCAGAATCATCCGGTCAAAATTGGCGTGGAGAATTACTCATCGTGTCTGCACTTCCTCTAGTCTACATTCCATTTCTCCGGAGAGCGCCACAAACTGGATAGGAGAAGCTCCCTCATGAAAATGAATTCCTTTGGAAGGCGGTCGTACATTCGTTCAAAAAGCTCAGCATGATCCAACAATTCACGCTTCCATTGCTCCCTGTCAACGACCATTATTTGATCAAATTGCTTTTTTGTAAAATTCAGTCCGGTCCAATCGATATCTTCATATTGAGGCATCCATCCGATAGGGCTTTCGACTGCATTTGACTTTCCGCGGATCTTTTCCACTACCCACTTCAATACCCGCATGTTTTCTCCGAATCCCGGCCAAAGGAAATTTCCACTTTCATCTTTGCGAAACCAATTGACTCCGAAAATTCGCGGAGGATTTGGTATATCGCGACCAAATTGCAACCAGTGATTGAAGTAGTCACCCATGTGATAGCCACAGAATGGCAACATGGCAAACGGATCCCTTCTCACCTTGCCCAATTCACCAAATGCAGCAGCCGTCATCTCTGAGCCAAGCGTTGCCGCCAGGTATACACCGGAATTCCAATTATGAGCCTGATAGATTAACGGGATCGTTGTACTTCTTCTTCCTCCAAATATAAATGCACTGATGGGCACGCCGTTAGGGTTCTCCCATTCAGGATCAATACATGGGCACTGAGAAGCAGGTGCTGTAAACCGTGCATTGGGATGGGCAGCTGGTTTCCCTGCAGCAGGATCCCACTTTTGCCCCCGCCAATCTGTAAGTCCTTTCGGCGGTTCCTTCGTCATACCTTCCCACCAGATATCCCCATCTTCAGTTACAGCCACGTTAGTAAAAATGGTATTTGATGCGATTGTCTTCATCGCATTGGGATTGCTTTTTTCATTGGTCCCCGGAGCAACGCCGAAATATCCAGCCTCAGGATTTATTGCATACAGGCGTCCGTCTTTGCCAGGCTTTATCCACGCAATGTCATCCCCTACCGTGGTCACCTTCCATCCCGACAGTTCCTTGGGCGGGATGAGCATGGCAAAATTCGTTTTTCCACATGCACTAGGGAAAGCTGCCCCTACATATGCTTTGTGCTTATCAGGTCCTTCGACACCGAGTATAAGCATGTGCTCCGCAAGCCATCCTTGTTCCTGTGCCATGGAGGATGCAATCCGCAGAGCAAAGCACTTCTTACCCAACAATGCATTTCCTCCATATCCCGAACCGTATGAAACGATGGAACGCTCTTCCGGATAATGAACAATGTACTTTGTGGTAGGATTGCAAGGCCACTTATCATCGGCCTGGCCCGGCTTCAGCGGTGCACCAACGGTGTGCAGGCATTTTACATAGTCGCCGTCACTTCCCAACGCATCCATTACCCGCTTTCCAACACGGGTCATGATGTGCATATTCACCACCACATATTCGGAGTCCGTAACTTCGATGCCAATATGTGAAATGGATGAACCCACGGGGCCCATACTAAAGGGAATCACATACATGGTTCGGCCCTTCATGCAACCCGCTAACAACTTCTGGATTGTCTGCTTCATATCCCGGGGATCCACCCAATTATTAGTGGGCCCGGCGTTTTCCTTCTTTCGGCTGCAAATGAATGTCCGGTCCTCTACCCTCGCCACATCACTTGGATCAGAAATACAGGCAAAACTGTTTGGTCTTTTCTTCGGATCCAGCCGTGTGAACGTGCCTCTCTCCACGAGCATGTTACACAACTGATCGTATTCATTTTTCGAGCCGTCACACCAATACACCTGCTCCGGGTTGCAGAGTGATTTCAGCTGATTTACCCATTCTGCAAGCTCCGTGTGGGCCACGGCATAGCTTGACTTTAGTATCGTTGTTTCACTCGTCATAGCTCCAATGTTTGATGCAAAATAGCCATACTCGCGATGAAAATGAAATAACTTGGCCGGTAACATGGAAGTGTGAATATGATCTTAATTCACGCCACGAATCGCAATTATGGCGGAAGGATTTATATTTACAGAAAAATTCCCTGTGTCTAAAAAAGTACAAGTAGGCTTGGTTCAGATGGCGTGTAGCTCCTCGCCCCAGGAGAACCTGGAAAAGGTTAAACCAAAAATTGCCGAACTGGCAGCACAGGGAGCACAGATTATTTGCTTACAAGAGCTATTCACATCACTTTACTTCTGTGATGAGGAGAACTACGACAACTTCAAACTTGCAGAATCGATTCCCGGGCGGTCTACTGAATTTCTCGCCCCGCTGGCGCGTCAGCACAATGTGGTCATTATTGCTTCCCTATTCGAAAAACGCGCCGAAGGCCTCTACCACAATACGACGGCCGTAATCGATGCCGACGGTAGCTACCTCGGCAAGTACCGGAAGATGCATATACCGGATGATCCCGGCTACTATGAAAAATTTTACTTCACACCGGGTGATCTGGGATACAAAATTTTCAAAACCAAATACGCTACCATCGGCGTCCTCATTTGCTGGGATCAGTGGTACCCGGAGGCCGCCAGAATTACCGCCCTCGCAGGGGCTGAAATACTGTTTTACCCAACGGCCATTGGTTGGGCTGCAAGCCAGGATGCGGCAACGAATGATGAGCAGTATAGTGCCTGGCAAACCATCCAGCGTGCGCATGCCATCGCCAACGGCGTGTATGTGGTCTCCGTAAACCGCGTAGGTACAGAGGGTAAAATGAATTTCTGGGGAGGATCTTTCATCTCGAATCCCTTTGGAAAGGTTATCTACAAAGCTCCGCATGCGGAGGAAACCATTCACGTAGAAGAGCTGGACATGTCCAAAAGCGATGCCTACCGCACACACTGGCCGTTTCTCCGTGACCGGCGTATTGATTCTTACCAGCCGATCATGAGCCGCTATTTGGACGAAGCGTAGGGGATTATCCGATGACGGCGACACCCAAAGACCTTGGCTTTCATTTTCCTGCAGAATTTGAAAAACATGATTCAACCTGGCTCAGCTGGCCTCACAAGGAAGCATCCTGGCCGGGGAAACTTCAGAAAATCTATCAACCCTACTCGCAGTTTGTTCGGCGGCTGGCACAATCAGAAAAAGTAAACATCAATGTAGCCGACAAGGCCATGATGCAATCCGCCACCGCGCATCTGAAGGCCGCAGCCGTTAACATGGACGCCGTTGCGTTTCATTACAATCCAACCAACGATGCCTGGTGCCGCGATCACGGGCCCGCCTTTCTTGTGAACAGGCAGACACGACAAAAGGTAATTGTGGACTGGGGTTATAACGCCTGGGGTGGAAAATATCCACCATTTGATCTGGATGATGTGGTGCCAACCCGCATTGCCAATGACCTGAAACTCCCTGTGTATCACCCGGGCATCGTCATGGAAGGCGGTTCGGTGGATTTTAACGGGACAGGAACCATTCTCACCACGACGTCCTGCCTGCTGAACAAGAACCGCAACCCGCACCTGACAAAAATCCAGATCGAAAAATACCTGTTGGACTATTATGGAGCAGACCATATCCTATGGCTCCACGACGGCATTGTAGGGGATGACACAGACGGTCACATCGATGATATCACGCGATTTGTAAACAAGGATACGGTTGTCACCGTGGTGGAGGATAACAGCAGCGATGAAAATTTTGAGATTCTGAAAAACAATGTGGAAGCACTCCGCGCCATGCGGCTCCCTGACGGCCGTGCCCTGAACATCATTGAGCTCCCTATGCCGTCTCCGGTGGTGTACGAGGGCCAGCGATTACCGGCCTCCTATGCCAACTTCTATATCGGCAACGGCGCGGTGATCGTGCCCACCTTCCGGGACAACAATGACCGGCAAGCCCTTGAAACCCTTCAGGTTGCCTTTCCTGCACATGAAGTAGTGGGTATCGATTCGGTTGATATCATCTGGGGCTTGGGGAGTTTTCACTGCCTCAGCCAGCAAGAGCCTTCGACTAATTAGGACCGCTTTTCGCCCTGACTGGAAAGCAACTTTCGGGTCCACGCCAACGCCCTGTCCACATTGGAAAACACGCCCAAGGCAATTCCGGATGCCCCAAACTTTTTCTCGGCATCAAGTTTGAATTTCTCCATCGGATAATCGGCATAGATGCTAGGCCCCAGGACCACCGCGTGAATTCTTAACCCTGCCTTATTGAATAGCAAATCTTCCCAGGTCGTTATTAGCCAGTTTTCAATCTCAAGATCCAACTCACCCAATAAGGTTGTATCTGCGAGCCACGCCAGGTTCGGATATGAAGCTTTCAGCCGGATATATTCCTGCTGAATTCGAATCAGATTCGCCTTGAATTCATCTCCCGACGGCGGACCGAGCCAACGATGTACCAGGGCCGGAAAGCGGTCGTCGAGGTGACATATAATCTCGTCATTCTTGAAAATCTCCTGAATCATAATTGTATCAACGCTCGACAGCCTGTTTCAATTCCCTGATTTTGATATTCCGGAAATAAACCGGATTACCATGATCCTGCAGCAGAAGGTGCCCCTTCCTGGCCTTTCCAAAATCAGGATGTGCTTTAAACTTACTTCCCCGGATCAATTCCTCCCACTCCGGCGTAAACATCATGGTCTCCACCTGCTTCACATCATTTAGCCACATCTGCAGGTGGCCACGGTCGGAAGATATCACGACCCAGTTCCACGAATTGGCCGGCAGTACCGATTCATCCGGGCTTGCGAGAAGGTCGTACAAATTACCAGCGCGGTGCTTAATGATCTTAGCATCCGGATGGCAGTTATTGTCCAGTATTTGCATTTCAGGTCCTGTATTCCAGCCTGCCTTGTACGTTGGTGACTCCACTGCATTAAAAATAACGCCGCTGTTTCCGCACGGCTCCAGTTTCCACTCCAGTTGCAACTCAAAGTTCTCATATTCCTTGTCGGTAATCAGGTCCCCCCTGCCTGCATCGGCCAAATCCAGATAAAGGATTCCTTCTTTCACTTTCCAGGCAGATCCGCTCGTCTTATTGTTGTATACATGCCAACCTGCCGTAGATGAACCGTCAAACAGCAACTCCCAGCCACTTGCTTTCTCTTCAGGCGTCACCGTATTCAGGGGTTGCGCTGCCGCGTACCGCACAGTCATCGCCAGAAGGCCAGCACCAAAATATTTTATCATGCTATTATTCATAGATGCTTTTCAATGTTCCTTTTCCCCATCCAGCGAGAGGATATACCGGGCCATAGCTTCTGCATTTCCCTGCGTTACGTCGGCATGAGCGCTCATCGGAATTTCTCCCCAAACTCCGGTCCCCCCTTTTACGATCTTCCCCGCGAGGAGCTTAATATTCTCCTTAGTAAACTCGTACTTCTGCGCCACTGCTGTATGGGACGGGCCAATGAGCGTGTTCAACTTATGGTGGCAAATGCTGCAGTCATTGGATTTCACCAGCGCTTCACCGATCGCAATGGGGTCCTGGGCGGCAGGCTTTTCTGATGACGCTGTGTTTGCAACAAATTCCTCATCGTTCACAGGTTCTTTCTTCTTACCACACGAAAAAACAAGAAAGAATAAGGCAACGAGAATGATACAATAAGTCAATTTCATGGTGTACTCTATTTACAGACCGAGAATTTTTTTGTTTAGCGCTTTATTTTTTGTCAGGGATGCAAAATCGTCAAACGCGCGGTCTCCGTTGCGGATCAGGTGGCTATTGACAAACGAAACGCCTTCAGAGGCGCCCTGCTCCGGGTGCTTGATGCAGCACTCCCATTCTACAACGGCCCATCCGTCAAAACCATACTGCGTCAATTTTGAAAAAATGGATGTGAAATCAATTTGACCGTCGCCGAGTGAGCGAAACCGGCCTGGGCGGTCGATCCAGGGCTGGTAACCTCCATACACACCACTCTTACCCGTGGGATTAAATTCCGCATCCTTCACGTGCATCATGCTGATAAATGGATGATACAAATCAATGAACTGCAAATAGTCCATTTGCTGCAGGAGAAAATGACTTGGGTCGTACAGGATCTTACAGCGCTTGTGGTTCTTCGTGGCTTTTAGAAAACGTTCAAACGTAATTCCATCATGCAGGTCTTCGCCCGCATGGATCTCATAACACAAATCAACACCGTGACGATCAAACTCGTTGAGAATAGGAACCCAACGTTTTGCGAGTTCACGGAAACCATCGTCCACCAATCCGGGAGGGCGCTGTGGCCAGGGGTAGACCATATGCCATAACAACGATCCTGAAAATGTTGCATGCGCGCTAAGTCCCAGGTTCCTGCTTGCTTTTGCTGCAGCTTTCAACTGCCGCACGGCCCACTCCCTCCGACCCCTCACGTTTCCGCGCAGATTTTTGGGAGCAAACCCATCAAATAGCTGGTTGTAGGCAGGGTGAACGGCCACCAACTGTCCCTGCAAGTGGGTAGAAAGCTCTGTGATCACCATTCCCTTTGACTCCACCAATCCACGAAACTCATCGCAGTAAGTTTTGCTTTTGGCGGCAAGTTCCAGATCGAAATAGCGGGAATCCCAAGTAGGTATCTGAACCCCCACGTAGCCGAGCGATGCCGCCCAACCGCAGATGCTGGACATTTTGCTGAACGGCGCCTTGCGATTCATGAACTGCGCCAGGAAAATAGCCGGGCCTTTTATTGTTTTCATCCTACTCTGTATCGTTCGCTACGACTTGATTTTTGTCCACTTCTGCCTGGAGGCCGACGACCGCACGGCTGCTTCGATAAAAGCCATGCCCCGGATTCCATCTTCAACCGTAGGAAAATCATGAGTCTTACCTGATTTTGACCCCGGCTTCTGCAGCGCGTTGGCAAAGTTTACATAAATATTCGCGAAAGCCTCCAAATATCCTTCGGGATGCCCGCCCGGTGTACGGCAGTTGGCGCCTGCTTCTTTTGAAAGATAGCCTGATCCGGCGCGATAGACCTCCCGGGGCCGGTCCAACCACTTTACTTCCAGCGTATTCGGCTCCTCCTGCCGCCACACCATTCCACCTTTTTCACCATACACTTTGATGCAGAGATTATTTTCCTCGCCCGCAGCTATCTGTGTTGCTACCAGAACCCCCGTGGCCTGATTGCTGAACTCGAGGAGCATTGAAACATCATCGTCCAACTTCCTCCCGGACACAACGCGGTTGAGCTGTGCACATACCGAAGTAATCCGGGCACCGGAAACGTATTCCGCCAGGTTCGCGGCATGGGTACCGATATCGCCCAGCGCACCTCCCAAACCCGCTTTCGCAGGATCGGTCCGCCAAACTGCCTGCTTGTTCCCTGACGCCTCCACGCGCGATGCGAGCCATCCCTGGCTGTATTCAATATAAATTTTCCGGATGGCTCCCAGCTTGCGTGATGCCACCAGGCTGCGGGCCTCCTTTATCATCGGGTATCCCGTGTATGTATGAGTAAGCGCGAACAGTTTTCCAGTGCGGCGTACTACGTCCCGGAGCTTTTTTGCCTCTGTTAAATTCAACGTTATCGGCTTATCCATGATCACATGAAATCCGCTTTCCATGGCCATTTTCGCCGGAGCGAAATGCAGATAATTGGGAGTCACAATAGAAACAAAGTCCAGCCGATCCTTTGTTGCCTGTTTCTCCTGCCTGAGCATATCTTCAAAACTGGGATAAACGCGCTGGGGCGAAAGTCCAAGGGCTTTACCTGCCGTCCTGGACTTTTTTGGGTCACTGCTGAACGCTCCAGCCACCAGCTCAATCATCCCGTCCATCGCTGCGGCTTTGCGGTGAATGTCGCCGATAAAAGCACCGGGGCCGCCACCAATCATTCCCATCCGAAGTTTCCGTTTCATTGCCCAGGTTTGTTATCGATCACGCGGTAGATTGGGACAAAGTCCACAAATTATTGGAATTAAAAAAGTAGAAGAAGGGAGACGGGTTCAAAGTCTGTATTTGATCTTCCTAGCTCATACGGTGGTTTGCAAGACAACACATTTACCTCGATCTTACCTCGGATAAAATTGATTACGACATGATGAAACCGACAAATCCTTCTCGTCTTTTTATTGCAAGCTGTCTTGCCCTGCTCGTTACTTCCCTGACATTCGCCATCCGCGCAAAAATCGAAGGTGTATTCAGCACCGACTATTTACTGACCGGAGAGGAAATAGGATGGGCCTTTGGACCGGCCTTTTGGGGATTCACCCTTGCCACCTTTGCCGGGGGCCTCGTGATTGATTTTTTGAAAACCCGGCGCATTGTTTGGATAGCATTCGGCGCCCATGTAGTAGGCCTTACGCTGTTGCTGTTGGCAAAAGACAAGACGATGCTCTTTGTATCGAATGTATTCATTGGATTTGGGAACGGGAGCGTGGAAGCGGCGTGTAATCCGCTCATTGCCACCATTTACCCACGCGAGAAAACAAAGATGCTCAACCGGTTTCATGTATGGTTTCCAGGCGGCATCGTGATCGGTGGTTTGCTCGCGTGGATCCTTATGACCCAACTAGGGATGAGCTGGCAGGTACTTACATCCCTCTTGTTCATTCCTCTTGCTCTGTATGGCTACTTGTTTTATGGTGAACCCATTCCTGAAACCGAGCGGGTTGCTTCCGGGGTCACCTACCGGGAGATGCTGAAGAATCTCGGAGCGCCATTAACCATTCTCGCACTCGTGAGTCTGATGATTCTCGCTGCCTCTGTCCCCGCATTTCAGCCTGACTTCAATTCAAACTATACCTACATAATTCTCGGCATCGTTGTCCTGTTGGTCATTCTTGAAGGGCGTTTCGTTAACCGAATGAGTTTACTCTTCCCTTTGATGCTGTTTGGAATGTTTCTCACGGCTTCTACCGAATTGGGGACCAATCAATGGATCAACGCACTTCTTGAGGGCGCCGGCACTGACCCTATGATCATCCTGGTGGTGGTGACAGGAATCATGGCCGTAGGCAGGTACTTCGCCGGACCGTTGATTCACCGGCTCAATCCGCAAGGCGTGCTGCTGGGTTCGTCCATACTATCGCTGATTGGGTTGTATCTTCTCAGCGTCTCGGAAGGTCCTCTGATGACCATGGGATCCGCCGTGGTTTTTGCGGTGGGCATCTGCTACTTCTGGCCCACGATGTTGGGTTTTGTTGCTGAGCATCTTCCGAAAACCGGGGCGCTCGGATTGTCGGTTATGGGTGGAGCAGGGATGGTAGCCACCTCCATGGTCCTCCCCATCATGGGCCGGTCGATTGATACTGCGGGGCCGCAGACAACCCTGCGCTACATGACGATCCTCCCGATTATCCTTGTTGCCCTTTTTCTGGTGGTCATATTCCTGGTCAGGAAACGATCTGAGTCTTAGAGCAGCCGTTAACTAGGGCAACGATGCTGCAATCACCTGAGCGGATGTCTCGCCGCTAAACAACGTGATGAGTTTTCCTTCCTGAGAATAAATGAAAACCTGAGGCACGGCTATTGCTCCAAACGCTTTCGCTAAATCTTCCGGCGCAATCCTGACAAAGTGCGCCCGGGGGTATTGCTTGAAGTCAAAGCCCGAAGCAAACTGAACGATGGGTGGCAACGGCTGAGAGGACATGAACAAAACATCGGTCTTGGAAAAAAGATGCATGTTGCGATGAATCTCCGCAACCTCCCGTTGACAGTGGTCACACTCAGAATTGAAATAAATCAGGAGGAGATTAGCATCCTGCCTGAATGGGAATGCGGAGCCGTCCATCGACGTTAGGGTGAGAGATGGCATGACGCTTGCGCGGACAGCCAGTTCCTCCTGGGAGATCGGGCGGGACAAATACAAATAAGCCTGAAGTCCAATAGTCAGCGATATCAGTACTCCAAACACAATGACCCATCCGTTATGAAAACGAACCATACTTTTTCTATTTTCTACCCTCCCATGGGGCCACCAGCTGCGCTGCGCCGAATACCCCCGCACTATCCCCCCACGTGGGAGGAACGATAGGTGTCTTTACAATTCCATTATTAAAAATATACTTTCCAATCTCCTTCATCCCATCCGAATAGATTTCCTGGATTTGTCCAACTCCTCCGCCAACAACAATAACATCCGGATCCAGAATATTGATCACCACACTCATCGCCTTACCAAAAAACGCCGTCAACCGCTGTATCGTTTTCGCAGCATCCCCATCACCTTCCTTTGCCAACTTGTAGATCTCCGGAAGCCCTTTGCGGATACCGCTGATCGAATGATAATAATTTTCCAGCGCCGGACCGGAGAGAACGCGTTCAACACACCCCGTTTTTCCACAATAACATGGTCCGCCAGAATCGTCGAGGTAATTATGACCCCACTCGCCGGCGATTCCATGCAACCCATCTACCACCTGGCCGTTTATCACCAGCCCTCCACCAACTCCTGTTCCCAGAATGATCCCAAAGACGGTGGCTGCATTCGGAAATTGCTCGTGCACCACTCCAAGCTGAGCCTCAGCCAGGGCAAAGCAGTTGGCATCGTTGGCTATAACCACGTCAGCGCCAAGAAGTTCGGAAAGGTCCTCTTGCATATTTCTCCCATTCAGACATGTAGAATTGCAGCCGCGCATAAGACCTTTTTCTTTATCACGCGTGCCTGGAGTCCCTATCCCAATCCGCTCCGGCCTGACTCCCACCGACTTCTCCATCCAGCCGACCAGCGTCTGAATCTGATGCAACACGTGGGCATACCCTTTGTCAGCACCGGTAGCAACACGGTCGCGGAACAGGATTTCACTGGTCCGGCCCGGACCCATCACAATGCCTTCGGCTTTTGTGCCCCCCAAGTCAATTCCCCAGATGATGTCGTGGTCAGGCATGGTCACCGATTAAAGGTGGTTGCATCCTCAATCAAGCGCATCATCAGCGCCCTTTCTTTCTCTTTGCGAACATCATCCCATCCGAGCGATTCCGCCATGGACTTCAGAATAGGTTCCATGATCTTCAGTAGCCGGTGCATATTAAAATATAACAATCCCGTCCGTCGAATCAGGAAATCGGGAAGGCGAACGATGCGTTCATGGTGTAAGGCAAACCAAAGCTCCGCCAGGGCCAACCCTATTTCTGGATCAGCAGCAGGGTGTTCTTTACAATACTGGGTAATAAGGTCCGCCTGCTTTCCATACAGATGCACCAGGTAGGAACCTTCCACACCTTTCAATCCCAATGCCTCCACCTGCCTGGCTATCCCGCGTGTGTAGGTATCAACTTCAGTAGCTGTACCCAGCCTGCCGCCGCCAAGAAATAGTGTGTCGGTATGGCATGGTTCCACCTTGCGGTCTTCAAAATTCGTTTCAATAATCCGATCAACGACCCGTTCGGCCATTTTTCTGTATCCGGTAAGCTTCCCTCCTGCAATGGAAATTAACCCGGTGCCCGATTCAAAAATCTCATCCTTCCGTGAAAGTTCTGAGGCAGACTTCCCCTCTTCATGAATCAGGGGGCGAAGACCAGCCCAGCTTGATTCAACGTCCGCGAGCGTCAGGTGTACCGATGGAAAGGTTTCGTTGACCCCTTCGATCAGGTAGCGTGCATCTGCCGCCGTCGTTACAACGCGGTCTTTGCTGCCCTTGTATTCTGTGTCCGTAGTTCCGATATACGTTACACGTCCCCGGGGAATAGCAAAAATCATCCGGCCATCGGGCACATCAAAGTAAATAGCCTGTCGAACCGGAAGGCGGTGATAAGGCACTACCACATGAACCCCTTTCGTCAGGTGCAGAAACTTCCCGGTTCGGGATTTGTCCAGTTCCCGTAGTTCATCCACCCAGGGCCCAGCGGCATTCACGATCACTGCTGCGCTGATGTCAAAACCCTCCTGGGTAATTTCATCGGCTGCAGTCAACCCGGTAATCCTTCCTTGCGTATAGTTGAATCCGGTGGCGCGCATATAGCTGACAAGAACTGCTCCCTTTTCCCCAGCGCGTTTCGCGATTTCAATAGTGAGCCGCGCATCATCCGTTCGGTATTCAGCGTAGAGTGCCCCCCCTTTAATATCATCAGGCTTTAGCAGGGGCTCGTTAAGAACAGTCTGCGGTTTTGTCAGCATTTTCCTCCGATCTTCCTGCGGTACCCCGGCAAGCCAGTCATAAATTTTCAACCCCACAGAGGCAAGCCAGTATCCCAGGCCTTTCGTTTCGTAAAGAGGCAGCAACATCTTTTCAGGAACTACGAGGTGAGGCGCCAGCTGATGGACAATGGCCCGTTCACTTCCTACTTCCTTAACCAACGCAAACTCCAGTTGTTTGAGGTATCGAAGTCCACCATGAATCAACTTGGTTGAACGGCTGCTCGTGCCAAATGCAAAATCATTTTTTTCGATAAGGGCCGTTTTCAATCCCCGCGAAGCGGCATCCAGCGCAATCCCAACACCCGTAATTCCGCCACCGATAACCAGCACATCGTAGTTCTCTGATCGAAGGCGGGTGAGCAGGGAAGATCGTTCAAAGCTTGATAGGCTCATGGCTCCCTAGTTGTCGATCCAGCCTTTTGAGCGTTCAACGGCCTTGAGCCACCCTTTATAAAGCCTTGCCCGCTCAGCTTCCTGCATGTTAGGGGTAAATTTTTTCTGAATCTTCCGGTTCTTTACGATCTCGGATTTCTTCCACCATCCGATTTGGATACCGGCGAGGTATGCCGCACCCAATGCGGTGGATTCGATCACTTCCGGCCGCTCAACCTCTGTGCCCAGGATATCTGCCTGAAATTGCATGAGCACATTGTTTGCGCAAGCCCCACCGTCGACCTTCAGGCTGGCAAGGCGCAATCCGGCATCTGCTTCCATTGCATTCAGGATATCCTTCGTTTGATAGGCAAGCGATTCAAGGGTAGCCTTGATCAGATGATCTTTGCCCGTATCGCGGGTGAGCCCGAAGATCGCACCCCGGGCATACATGTCCCAATACGGCGCTCCAAGTCCAGCAAATGCAGGCACAACATACACCTCATTTGAACCCAACGCTTTAGCCGCAAAGTATTCCGAATCCTTTGATTGATCGATGAGATGAAGGCTATCGCGTAGCCATTGAACAGCAGCTCCGGCGATGAACACACTTCCTTCGAGGGCATACGTTATTTTTCCGTCAAGGCCCCAGGCAATGGTTGTGATCAGGCCGTTCTTAGAATACTGAATCCGCTCGCCGGTGTTCATAAGCATAAAACAACCTGTACCGTACGTATTCTTGGCCATGCCCGGTTCAAAGCATGCCTGTCCAAACAACGCAGCCTGCTGGTCTCCCGCCACGCCGGCAATGGGGATGTCCACTCCCTTGTAATTCCAGGATCCAAAGGAACTTGCAGAAGGTTTTACCTCTGGCAAAATGGATTCCGGTACTTTCAGTTCGTTTATCAACGTACTGTCCCAGCACAAGTCGCGAATGTTGTACAGCATCGTCCTGGACGCATTCGAATAATCGGTCGCATGGGTTTTCCCGCCAGTAAGGTTCCAAATCAACCACGTATCCATCGTTCCAAACGCCAACTCGCCCTTGCTGGCGCGTGTTGCACCGCCGGGCACGTTGTCGAGAATCCAGCGCACTTTTGTGCCTGAGAAATAAGAGTCGATGACTAATCCCGTTGCTTCCCTGACATGTTCCGTCAATCCTCTTGCTTTCAGTTCTTCGCAAATTGGCGCCGTCCGTTTGTCCTGCCACACAATGGCGTTGTGAATGGGCTCCCCTGTCTTTCGATCCCAGATCACGGTCGTTTCCCGTTGGTTGGTAATCCCAATGGCAGCTATGGAGGAGGGGCTCACGCCGTTCTCTTCAATTACTTTGATCAGCACTCCGTGTTGGGTTTTCCAGATTTCCCGGGCATCGTGTTCGACCCACCCGGACTGTGGGAAAATCTGGCGGAACTCCTGCTGTGCAATGGCCTTGATTTGGCCTTTAGAATCAACGAGGACGGCACGCGAACTAGTAGTGCCTTGATCCAATGCAATAATATATTCTTCCTTACTCATTGTTGCTTGCTGTTACTACCAACACCGGCCTGCTTTTCATATCCTGTCTAAAAGAATAATGCGTGCACTCCGACACCAAGAATTCCGCCCAACATCGGCCCTACGACAGGTATCCATGCATAACTCCAGTCAGAATGTCCCTTGGCGTGAATGGGTAAAATGAAGTGTGCAATTCGTGGCCCCAGGTCACGGGCCGGATTGATTGCAAATCCAGTTGGTCCCCCCAGACCCAACCCGATGGAAATAATCAGCAAACCTACTACCATGGGATTTAGTCCCTGCGTGAATTCGTTCTGACCAATGAAGAGGATGCCTAAAACAAGTACCGCCGTTGCGATGACCTCACTGAGCAAATTGGCGATCGGATTCCGGATAGCCGGACTTGTGCAAAACACGGCGAGCTTCTTGTCGGCCTCCGGTGTTTGTCTCCAATGCGGGAAGTAGTGGATCCAAACTATAATCGCACCAACGAATGCACCTGCCAATTGCGCCAACATATACCCTCCTGCCTCGTGCCATGGAAAATCTCCCCGCACTGCGAGTGCCAGGGTCAAGGCTGGGTTGATGTGAGCCCCGCTGATGGACCCCACGGCATAAATTGCCAGCGTTACCGCAATTCCCCACCCCACCACGATGGTAAGCCAGCCTGCATTCTCCCCTTTTGATCCCTTCAAAAGCACAGCAGCCACTACACCGTCTCCGAGAACGATGAGCAGCATGGTTCCAAAAAATTCCGCTGAATAGTGACTCATAGTTAAAAATTTGTGTCCAACAGAACCAGGTTCCGTATTCGTATGCCTGTCTTTTAATATATTGTGTTATCCATCTTATATCGAGTACTTTTCGGTGTGACAGCCACCAATAATTCTTCAAAATAAGACTTTAATGGTAATCGAGGTCAAATTAAGGGAAAATGTAATTGCAGGCTCATGCCCAACGATTCAAGGCAATGAAATTCACGCAGGTCACCATTAAGGACATCGCCCGCGAGTTGGGTATTTCACCCTCCACCGTTTCAAGGGCCCTGAAGGACCACCCGGACATCAGTTCCAAAACCAAGGAAGCCGTGAACGCCCTGGCAGCCAAACTAAACTACCAGCCGAACATTGTTGCCCTCAATCTTCGTCAAAAAAAGACGTTCACCATTGGTGTCGTGATCCCCGAACTGGTTCACTTCTTCTTCTCTACCGTGATCAGCGGAATTGAAGATGTTGCTTACGAGGCCGGTTACAGCGTTATCCTGTCCCAATCCAATGAATCTTACGAACGGGAAAAGAAGGATATCAAAGCACTGTTTAATAGCCGCGTAGATGGGATGCTTATTTCCATTTCCAGGGAGACCAAAAATTTCGAACACATCGAATCCGTCATTGCGAAAGGAATTCCTGTGGTCTTCTACGACCGGACGTTCAAAGGACCCGATTCCAGCAACGTCATTGTTGATGACTACGTCGGTGCGAAAGAGGCCGTGACCCACCTGATCGAACAAGGATACAAGCGAATCGCCTTCCTGGAAGCATCTCCGGGTCTCATTGTCACAGCTGACAGGAAGCAGGGATACCTCGATGCAATTAAAGAACACGGGCTCGAAATGCGCGAAGCATTCATACAGGAATGCGCTATCGGCAGTTTGGAAGAAGGTAAACGCGCTACCAAAAAACTACTCAACATGCCCGTCTCTCCCGATGCGGTATTTGCAGCCAATGACCTGATGGCGACCGGTGCGATGCAAAGCATCAAGGAAAAAGGACTCAGCATCCCGCAGGATATCGGCGTTGTAGGGTTTAGCAATTGGTCGTTTGGATCCCTGATCGAACCACCCCTCACTACCGTCGATCAACCGGGATATGAAATGGGACAGGAAGCGGCGCGGCTCCTGATCCGCCAGATTGAACTCAGCGACAAAAATCAAGGGGATCCACAACCCGAAACCCGGGTGCTTAAAACCCGGCTTATCGTCCGGGATTCATCCATCCGGAACGCACCGCGAAAGCCCTAGGCCGCATCCAATAATTTGCCAAAGGTCTTGCCCGGGCCAATCCAGTCTTATGCAAACGATTGAAAGCAATGCTTTTGCTGTCGATTAATAACGCAATCGTTTTCTGAATTTTATCATGCCGAATCATTGGTTCCGCTGATTCTTTGCTTCAACTTACCCGCTTTATGATACCATGCCATCCGCGCTAAGCACATCCCTGGGAAAAGTCAACTCCATTGAGCAATCTGCCGATGGAATAGTTGCAGCAACGACTCACGGAAAAGTACGCATAACCTTTTTCAATGATTCCGTCGTGCGCGTAACGGCATCAACCGCTCCGACATTTGATTCATTTTCGTTCGCAGTACAAACCGTACCGTCGACTGTTAAGTTGCAAGTTGCTGACCACACCGACACCGTGGTCCTTCGCAGTTCTCACCTGGAAGTGATCCTTCATAAGAATTCTGCCACCCTGGAATTCAGAGACTCCGCTGGAAAACTCCTGAACGAAGACGATCATGGTCTTGGAACTTCCTGGATCGGTGAACAGGTGACAACCTATAAGAAACTGCAGGATGGTGAGCGCTTCGTAGGCCTTGGTGAAAAGACCGGGCCGCTCGACCGGAAGGGAGCCGGGTATCAGAATTGGAATACCGATGCCTTTGCATACCATTCCGGAGAGGACCCACTGTATAGTTCGATTCCCTTCTACATGGGGATCCATCACGGACTTCAGTATGGAATTTTCTTTGATAACACGCACAAGAGCCACTTCAATTTCGGAGCCTCCAACAACCGGTTTTCGAGTTTCTCGGCTGATGCAGGAGAGATGAACTACTATTTCCTACATGGGAATACCGTAGCAGAAATCATACAAGGTTATGCGGAGCTCACTGGGTGCATGCCCCTCCCACCCCGCTGGAGCATCGGCTATCAGCAGTGCAGATACAGCTACTATCCGGACGCCGAAGTCCGGACACTGGCAAACACGTTTCGGCAGAAGCAAATTCCGGCAGATGTGATTGTCCTCGACATCCACTACATGGACAAGTACAAGATTTTCACCTGGGACGGTAAGAATTTTCCAGACGCCCCCTCGCTGCTTTCCTACTTGAAGGATCATCATTTTGAAGTCGTCCTGATGTGCGATCCAGGTATCAATATAGAGGAAGGGTATGAACCCTACGACGACGGCTGTAAGAAAGACATCTTCGTTAAGTATCCCGATGGGGAGAGATATGCCGGACAAGTTTGGCCGGGTTGGTGCCACTTCCCCGACTTCACCAACACGAAGGCACGGTCATGGTGGAAGGATATGCTTGCCAGCTATACGAAACTCGGTGTTGCCGGGTATTGGAATGACATGAACGAGATCGCCACGTGGGGCCACATGCTTCCAGAAAATTTGGAGTTCGATTACGGCGGCGAAAAAGCGACATCCCGGAGGGCCCGAAACGTCTATGGATTTCAGATGGCACGCAGTACGTACGAGGCCTCGAAAGATTTGCTTGGCGGACGCAGGCCATTCAACCTCACGCGAGCCGGCTATTCCGGTGTGCAGCGGTACGCGGCTGTTTGGACCGGAGACAATGTTTCATACGATGAGCATATGATGCTGGGGGTACGTATGGTGAGCAGTCTGGGACTGGCAGGCGTATCCTTTGCCGGGTATGATGTCGGTGGGTTTGTTGGTGAAGCGAGCCCCCGGCTGTTTGCCCGCTGGATCTCCATCGGAGCCTTCTCTCCGTTTTTTCGCGGCCATACGATGGTCAACACACGCGACGCAGAACCGTGGGCATTCGGAGAAGAGGTGGAGCAGATTTCAAGAAACTATATCCAATTCCGCTATCAGCTTCTACCTTATTTGTATACAGCGTTTTATGAATCTTCAAAAACCGGGATGCCCGTACAACGGTCCCTGGCAGTAGACTACACGCACGACCCCAAGGTATATAACCCGCAATTTCAGAATCAATATCTCTTCGGTCCTTCTTTCCTTGTTGCACCCGTTGAAAGCACAAAAGATTTCGTAAAAGTATATTTTCCTCCGGGGGACTGGTATTCGCTGTATGATGGAACCAGGCATCCGGGGGAAACGGAAGAAATTGTCGAATGCCCGATTCACAAGCTGCCCGTGTTCATCAAAGCCGGTGCCGTCATTCCCATGCACCGCCCCATACAACACACGCAGGAAAAAGTGGAAGAACTTGACCTCCACATCTATCGGGGAATTGGAGAAACCCGTTATGAGTTTTACGAAGATGACGGAACCACCTTCGATTACGAAAAAGGAAACGTTGCGCACAGAACATATCACTATGATGGTGCCAAAAACCGCCTTATTCTGGAAGCCCAAACAGGCCCATTCAAGAGTCCGTTCAGGCGTGCCCGACTTATCCTGCACGGATTCGATTCCATAAAGAAGATTGCTGTGAATGGCACACCCCTTGACGCCAAAGGCATCAGGAATTCATTTTTCCAGCCGCTTGAAAAGTTTGACCCCATTATTGATGCCGACAGTATGGGTGACGAATCGGTTTTTATTGCCACATTCGCGTTCACACCGGACACGATTGAAATCACCTGGTAATGATCGGCATCCAACAACGCTTTTCAAATTCATTCTTCGCCATCCTTAGCCTCCCATCCACCGCGATGGGATTTGCTTTGTCTGTGCAGATTTCCGCACTAAGCTGGATACTTTCGACACAATACAAGCTGGACATTCACGAGGTTGGAATCGTGTGGGCAGCAGGGCCGCTAGCCGGAATTATCGGCCAGGTAGTAATCGGGTTAATCAGTGACAAGACCTGGTTCTGGGGCGGGCGAAGGCGGCCTTTTATCTGGATTGGGGGCACCCTGGCGGCGATCAGTTTGCTGGCCCTGCCGCACCTTGGCATCATCGGCAGTCATGTAGGTCTCCCCATGGTGGCTGTAGCACTGTCTGTCGCGCTGACGCTGGATCTGTCCATTAATATCAGTTTTAATCCGACCCGGTCTATCATCGCTGACGTTACCCCGGAGGGTGAAAAGAGAACCCGGGGATATACCTGGATGCAGACCATTTCCGGAATGTTTGGTGTATTGGCTTACGCCATCGGAGCCATCAGTGGAAACTATTCACTCATCTACTTTAGCGTGTTTCTCGTACTTATCTTTTCTCTGATTCCCCCGTTGTTCATCGAAGAACCCAGGGTGTTGGGTGCTTCTACGGAAACGGATCAGTCCGCTGCGCCTGAAAGTCAAATGGATCTCTTCCGCATTTACGTAGCACACGGTTTCTGCTGGATCGGAGTGCAAACCATGTTTGTGTACATGATCTTCTATGTGAATGAGAACATGGGTATCCGTTCGGAAGAATATGCAGGACAGGTAGTCTCTATCTCTTTTCTGGTACTGAATATTGTTGGCTTCCTCCTGCCTGCGACTGTCCTTGCGCCGCTTTCAAGAAAAATCGGACGGGTAAAAGTCCATCGCCTATGCATGGTCGCCATGGCCTTTGCGTACGGTGGAATCGTTCTCTTCGGACAGGATCCGGCCTGGATGTATTTCTTTATGGCTGTCGCCGGAATCGGATGGGCAGCAACCGTGAGTCTCCCTTTTGCGATCATGACAGAAAAAGTCGATAAGAAGAAAATGGGGTACTTCATGGGCATCTTCAATTTGTCCGTCGTGATACCTCAACTATTGGTTAGCATCATTCTCGGTGGCGTGATCCACGTTGCAGCTGACAAATCAATAATATTCATTGTCAGTGCTGTCGCGTTGGCCATCTCTGCCTTTCTTTGGACATTCGTAAAGGACGAAGTAAGACCTCCGGCACAACCCATCCATTCCACCTTGTAACCGTCCGCATGACGCTCGAAAAACCACGGCTATCCTTCTGGCAAATCTGGAACATGAGTTTTGGCTTTTTCGGCATCCAGTTTGGCTTCGCGCTGCAGAACGGAAATGCGTCAAGAATTCTTACAACCTTCGGCGCTGACGTCGAGCATTTAAGTTGGTTCTGGCTGGCCGCCCCCCTTACGGGAATGATCGTGCAGCCCCTCATCGGCTATTACAGCGACCGCACCTGGACTTCCCTCGGCCGCCGGAGACCGTACTTTCTTGGGGGCGCGATCCTGGCATCCGCCGCGCTCATGCTCATGCCCAATGCGCAGGTGATGGCCGCCTTTCTGCCTCCGCTTTACATTGGAGCTGGTATTCTCATGGTCATGGATGCCTCCTTCAACGTCGCTATGGAGCCCTTCCGGGCTCTGGTTGCCGATCTCCTCCCTGCCGACCAGCGTACACTTGGGTTTTCTATCCAGACGTTCCTTATCGGACTGGGCGCCGTGATCGGATCGTGGCTGCCGTATATTTTCGCGGAGTGGTTCGGTGTTCAAAAGATTGCTGCCGATGGCGTGGTGCCATACAATGTTACGCTTTCATTTTATGTCGGCGCTGTTGTCTTTCTCATCGCCATCCTATGGACGGTGGTAACAACACGCGAATTTCCTCCCGATACCGAATACCTCAAGGAAGAATCAGAGAAAGGAAAGAGCGGGCTTATGCAAATCTTCTCTGATTTTGCACGGATGCCCAAAACGATGAAGCAATTGGGGCTCGTTCAGTTTTTTTCCTGGTTTGCGCTCTTTTCTATGTGGGTGTTTACAACTTCTGCCGTGGCAACGCACGTATATGGACTTCCTCAAGAGGATCGGTCTTCGCTGGCATTCAACGATGCCGCCAACTGGGTAGGAATTATTTTTGGAGTGTATAACGGAGTATCGGCGATCTATGCGTTGTTCTTACCATTTCTCGCAGCCAAGTTTGGTAGGAAAACCACCCACGCCATTTCGCTCCTGGCTGGTGGGGCGGGACTCATTTCCATCTATTTCATCCATGACCCCCTCCTGCTGATCGTTTCAATGATCGGTGTTGGAATAGCCTGGGCAAGCATCCTGGCCATGCCTTACGCCATCCTGGCTGGAGCCATCCCTCCCCATAAAATGGGGATCTACATGGGTGTCTTTAATTTCTTTATAACACTGCCGCAAATCATCAACGGGCTCATCGGAGGACCGATCGTCAAACACTTCTACGGGTCCCAGGCCATTTTCAGTCTCGTTGCAGCAGGCGTATTCCTGATCATCGCAGCCTTTTGCGTCCGCTTTGTCGACGACAAGGACGATCCGGTTGCAAGCGGGTAAAATTATTATTAGCTTTCTTTTCCGAGCAACCCCGGTCCCATGGTCTTCAAGAATGCCCTCAGCTGGTTTGAAATCCCTACCAAAGACCTGGGTCGCGCCCAGCGATTCTACGAGGCAATCTTCAACATTCAAATGACACCGCTGGAAACTCCCCAGATCAAAATGCGTCTTTTCCCGCTTGAAGATCCCATGGGCGTCGGTGGGGCGATTGTGCTCAATGACTCCTTCTACAAGCCATCCAATTCGGAAGGCCCACTTATTTACCTCAATGGAAACCCGGATGTTCAGGGAGTGCTCGATCGGGTGGAAAAAGCCGGTGGAAAAATTCTCGTACCCAAGACAATGATTTCTCCCGAGCATGGATACATGGCCATGCTGCTCGACACCGAGGGAAATCGCATCGCACTCCATTCCATACCCAAGAAATAATTATGAGGAACTTCCTGCTCCTGCTTTGCATGTGCTGTACATGCATCCATGTCATGGCTCAGGATTATGGTCCGTTTCAGGAGACTCTGAAACCCCTCAGAGACTTTGCTGCTGCACCGGATACGGCGGGACTCCTCACTCGGGTAGACCAATGGTGGAAATCGCGGCAGGAAAAGCAACAGATACCGTTCATTGTTGAGGACTCTGTTGCCTTTCTTTACCGTGGAAATGCGAAGTCTGTCGAATGGATGGGCGATTTCAATGCCTGGGGATATTCCAAGGAATTCCCGAATAAGGGTACCAGAATTAAGAATACCGACCTCTGGATTCTTAAATGTTCCTTTACCAGAGAGGCTCGCCTTGATTACAAGATTCTCATCGACGGAACACACTGGGTACTCGATCCGGAAAATGGCTTTCAGCAATGGTCCGGGGTGGGCGGAGGAAGCCCAAATTCAGAGTTGCGAATGCCGTTATGGAAACCGGATCCGATCACACTGGAACGGCCTGGTATCTCGCGCGGAACCGTACGTAAGGACGTACTCTTTAACAGCAAGACCCTGGGGTATCAAATTACATACAGCACCTATTTGCCACACGGAGTAGCCAGCGGCAGCAAGTTACCTGTCCTCTACGTGACAGACGGGTATGAGTACATGTTGCCCGAACTTGGAAACATTGTCGTGATCCTTGACAACCTCATTGCCGACAAGAAAATCCAACCGATTGTCGCCGTATTCATCGATCACCGGGAGCCCATTAACCGGTCCAACAACCGCCGGATGACCGAATTGAACATGAGCGAAAAGTACCTCACATTCATTGCAGATGAGTTCATTCCAACTATAGAGCGTTCACTACCTGTCCATCACGATGCTGCCCACCGGGCTATCTTGGGAACTTCCATGGGCGGCCTTACATCAGCCTACATCGCCTTCACCCGACCAGACATTTTCACCATGGCTGGGATCCAGTCACCCGCTTTCTGGAGTCGGCCTCAGATCTATTCGGTATGTGATAACCCCAACAGTCCGAAGATCAAGGTATCGATGACTTCAGGGCTTATCCACGATACCAGTGAAGGCTCACGAAAGATGAAAGAAATCCTTCAAAACAATGCCTGCGTTTATACCTACCGCGAAACGCCGGAGGGGCACTCCTGGGGCAATTGGCGTAATCTGATCGATGACATCCTGATTGATTTTTTCGCCGTCCAATGACCTGAAACGGTTGCTGTATTCCCGCTTCCTTTCTAATTTGAGGCCCTTACGGTTTCCGCTTATGAGACAGGTTCTATGGGTTGTCATTTTTCTGCTTACCCTGGAGGCGTGCAGCTCCGGAAAAGCTGCGTTGAGTCATGGCAACTACTACGAGGCGGTCCTGGAATCGGTGAATCGCCTGCGCGACAGCCCGGATCATAAAAAGGCCAAAGCGGTATTACAGCAAGGGTATCCTTTGGCCATCGAGTTTATCGAATCGGGAATTACAAACGGAATTAGTGCCGGCGACCCAAAAAAATGGCGCAACGCAGTCAAGGGCTACGAACAAATCAATTTTCTAAACGATCAGATCAAAACGTCTCTCGGCGCCATGCGCGTCATAACAAAACCTGTCACCCGGTATAACGAATTAAGGGACATCCGGTCAAAAGCTGCGGAAGAAAGCTATGCAGACGGCATTACGGCCTTGATGAAAAATACGCGCGAAGATGCAAAGCGTGCCTATTTCCTGTTCAAGGAGGCTAGTATCTACGAGCCAGGCTATCGGGAATCCATTGAAATGCTGAATCAGGCAGAGTCAAACGCCACCTTGCGCGTGGGCTACGAGGAAATCAACTCCTCGACCATCAACTACGGCAGTTTGCAGCCCGTTGTCAACGGATTGAACCGTCAGTTTTTGGCGTTCGTACCGCGGAATGCCCGGGATACTGTACGGTTTCACCAGGTCATGCGGATCAACTTCCTGGGATACCGCGAGGATAGTCCATCCAGAATTACTACTACTTCTGAAGATCTTTCCCGCGCGGTAAAAACAGGTGAGAAAAAAGGACCCGATGGTAAACCGCAGGACATTATGACTACGGTGACCGCGAAGATTACGTACTATAAGAAAACAAAAGGCACCCGCAGCACGGCTACCCTGACCATCAACGATGCTGCAACCTCCGCCATCCTCCGCAATGAGACCCTGGACGGAAAAGTGTTTTGGCAGTATGAGTGGGCAACGTTTAGCGGCGACGAGCGCGCCCTTGCTTCCAGCCAACAGCAGCTTTGCAAGGCAAAAGAAACCAGTCCCAATGACCGGGAACTCTTCAATCAATCCATCCGTAACCTGGAGGCTGATCTAGGCAGAAGTCTCCGGAGTTTTTACAGTCAATACTAAACTTTTGTAGGCTGGATGATAATTTGTGCGAATGCGTTAAACCATTTTGGTCCAATTTCGGTTATACTCCCAATGAAGAAATTCCTTTATGTAGTCCTCGCCGCCGTTGTGACAACAGCCGCCGGACAAACCCAAACAAAAAAGCCAATGACTGCAAATCCTGCCAGCCTCCAGAAAGCCACATTTGGCGGAGGGTGCTTCTGGTGCACAGAAGCGGTATTCCTTGATGTAAAAGGTGTGAGCGAGGTGGAATCAGGCTATACGGGCGGCACCACCAAAAATCCAACGTATCAGGAGGTTAGCAACGGGCGTACCGGTCATGCCGAGGTCATTCAAATCACGTTTGACCCTGCAGTGGTCTCGTATGAAGATCTCGTCGAGATTTTCTGGAATACCCATGATCCCACGACCTTGAACAAGCAGGGTGCTGACGAAGGGACGCAGTATCGATCGGCCATCTTTTATCATTCCGAGGATCAGAAACGGGTGGCAGAACAGTACCTGGTGCAATTGGAGGCCTCCCGGGTCTACCCAAATAAAATCGTAACAGAAATAACCCCGCTTACCGCCTATTACAAGGCGGAAGGCTATCACCAGAATTATTATGCGCTAAACCCAAATCAAGGGTATTGCCAGTATGTGATCCGGCCCAAAGTGGACAAATTCAGGAAGCAGTTCCGTGAAAAATTGAAATAATACCTCAAGCAAAATATGATTTGTAACCTATTTGGCGTGAGCCCGTTCAATACGTATAAAGATATTTCTCTTTATAGGTTTAGGTTTAGGTACAAAATACCCTGGCAGGCGGCCGGGGTATTTTGATTTATAGGGCTCACTACATAAATGATGCACATGAAAACAAAACTCACTTTCATATTGTTACTTCTACTGTCAGGTGCCTTCCACCAGTGCAGCGGCCAGGAAAAGAAACCTCCCACATCCCCAAACTCATTTATGAACAAGTCTGACGCAGATTGGAAAAAGGAGTTGACTCCCCAGCAGTATGAGGTCCTTCGCAAGAAGGGAACAGAGCGGGCCTTCTCAGGTCCATTGTGGGACAACCACGAGAAGGGCACGTACTATTGCGCCGCATGCAATCAACTTTTGTTTGATTCTTCCACCAAGTTTGAGTCCGGCACAGGCTGGCCAAGTTTTTATCAACCCGTAGCGGAAAAGGCTGTAACCATAAACAAGGATGTCAGCTACGGCATGATTCGCGAGGAAGTGGTATGCAGCAATTGTGGAGGGCATTTGGGGCACGTCTTTGATGATGGTCCAAAACCAACGGGCCTAAGGTATTGCATGAATTCGGTGTCGCTTAAATTCGAAAAGGCGACTGACAAAAAATAAGAAACCAAGTGTTCGCAATAATGTTGTATTGACCAAGGGCAAAATTGGATTCCTAATTTCCCTATCTTTACTAAATGAAGTTGTTAAGCAATTCTCATCTTTTCTGGGACGTAGTCATTTCTTCCCTTGACTCAAAAAGGCACGCTAAGGCCATCATTGAACGGGTGATCGAGCGGGGTTCATGGGAAGAAATAAAAGAAGTAGTCAATTATTATGGAAAAGGAAAAGTGACCCAGACGTTACGGCAGGCTCGGTGGTTGAGTGACAAGACTATGCACTTTGCCAGCGGCTATTTTATGATACCATTAGAAGAAATGCGATGCTACACGCAGAAAGGGTCACACCCGGTACCTTATCTCTAATCAAATCCTTTCAGTCAAAACCATACGCAGCTGATTTCTTGCTTGTGGGGGAACTGCCCCTGCATTGCAATTGGGGCACAGAACTTCGATTGATCTTGATTTCTTTTCAAATAAGCAATTTAATGTAGACGAGTTGATGGTTCACCTCCAGCAGGACTACAAAGTCACCATTAAGAACCGTATGCATCATGCCTTACTCCTTGAGGTGGAAACCATTAAAGTCGATTTTGTATATCAGCCTTCAGAAATGCTGGAGAACCCGACAGTCAAAGAGGAGATCAGGATGGCAACGACTTTAGAAATTGCAGCAATGAAGGTTGGTGCAATTACCGCGCGGGGAAGAAAGAGAGACTTTGTTGACCTGTTTTCTCTTTTGAAATATTATGCGCTCCCGCAAATTCTTTCTGCCTTCCTAAAGAAATACCCTGAGACCACCATGGAATTAGCGATGCGTAGTCTGTTTTACTTTGAGGATGCCGACCTGGACCCTGATCCCCATTGTTTCTTTGATTTTCGCTGGTCGGATGTGAAAGCCCGCATTAAACTCGAGGCTTCAAAATTGTAGCCATACTAATCCATACATCCGCAGTCATAGTTTGGGGTTCCATAAAGTTGGTATCATACAAGGAGTATCATATCAAAGGTATGTTAACCGGGAGAACAAGGCCTTTCCCGCCAATTTCTTGGTACATTTACTCATATGCCATCGCTCATTCAAGGCTTTGAATACCCCGCCAGAAGGGCGGGGTAGGCCTGCCTGCCGAAGCCTTGCGTAGGCAGGTGATGTCCATTTCTATTTATATTTGATTCATGTCCTCCCTTATTCCAAATTTTGAATACGACATATTCATCTCCTACCGCCACAACGATAATAGGTACGATGGCTGGGTAACGGAGTTTGTGGACAACCTCCAAAAGGAACTGGAGGCAACAGTCAAAGGCAAAATAACGATCTACTTTGACAAGAATCCGGTTGATGGCTTGCATGAAAGCCACAATGTGGATGCCTCTCTCGCTCCCAAGTTAAAGTCGCTGATTTTCATTCCCATTATTTCAAAAACGTATTGCGATCCGGGCAGCTTCGCCTGGAACAACGAGTTTTTGGCATTCATTAAAACAGCTGAAACAGATTCCTTTGGTTTGAATATCAAGTTGAAAAGCGGCAATGTGGCCACCCGCGTGCTGCCCGTACGAATTCACGATTTGGATCAGGACGATGTCACGCTTCTCGAGTCTTCCTTGAAGTCTAAACTCCGGCCGATCGATTTCATTTTCAAATCCACGGGAGTAAACCGTCCTTTGCGCACCCATGAAGATGAGCCTAAGGAAAACCAAAACCACACGTTTTATCGCGACCAGATCAATAAGGTAGCCAATGCCATTGGGGAAACGATTTCAGCGATGAAGCAACCGGTGGTTCAGAACAAGGAAGAAAAGACCTCCCCTCCTGCCCCAACTGCCGGCAAATCAAAAAGCTTTTCCTCAACGAAGATCCTGATTGCCACCATCTCGCTGATGATTTTGTTCGCACTGGCCTACGGCATTTCCCAGTTTGTCGGCACAGGCGAAACAACCAAAGAAAAATCCATTGCAGTATTGCCCTTCGAAAACATGTCGGGTGACAAAGAGCAAGACTATTTTAGCAATGGGATGATGGAGGAAATTCTGAATCAATTAGTCAAAATCCGGGATTTGAAAGTAATCTCCCGCACTTCTTCCATGGTGTACAAGGATTCAAAGCTTTCACTTAGAGAGATTGCTTCCGCTCTTGGGGCCGCTAACATTGTGGAGGGGAGTGTCCGCAAGTCGGGGGGCAAGGTGAGGATCACGGTGCAACTCATCGAAGCAAGCACGGACAACCACCTGTGGTCGGAGACTTTCGACCGGGACCTGAATGACATTTTTTCCATTCAGACAGAAATATCGAAAGGCATTGCCCGGGAACTCAAAGCCATTCTGACAAGTTCCGAAGTAAAGCTGCTGGAACAAATCCCTACAACTAGCCCGGAGGCGTACGATTATTTCCTTCAGGCAAAGGAACTTTACAACTCGGGGTTAGACTGGCCCAATATCACTAAATTGTACGATAAAGCCATTGAATCCGATCCTAAGTTTACGTTGGCATACCTTGAACGCTCAAGAGTTTTAGCTACTTGGTTTTTTAATAAGGCTAATGGTTGGGAGGGCACCGATCAGCGGGCAAAGTCTGATTGGGAAAAAGCAACTGCTCTAAGTCCTGACCTGGTGGAAATAAAACTCGGGCAAGCAAGACTATTGTATTTTACAGAGCGAAAATACGAAGAGGTAATTGATATCCTTGAACTGCTAAAGACGGATTACCCGAATAACGCCGCATTGTATAGTCTCTTGGGCTCGGTTCAGCGAAGGAAAGGCCTGTGGAGGGAGGCCATGCAGAATCAGGAAAAGTCCATCATGCTTGAACCGAACAATCCCCAATTTTATTTCGAGACGGCGAGGCTGCATTTTGCACTGAGAAACTATGCCAGGGCTCTGCAGTATTATAATAAAACACCCATGGGAATCGGATTCAAAGACTATGTGAATTTATCCTGGACTGGAAATCCAGAGGTAGCGTTCAAAGATGCAGATGTAAATGAGCAGGGTAAGCACTATTTCAAAAGGGAATTTGAAGATCTCCTGAAAATATTAGACACAACTAAAAGTGAAATTCACGAAGGTGAAGTGTATTACAGTCCGAGGGAGTTGGACTTTGCTCAATTGCACTACCTTAACCACAACCCCAATCTATCCAAATTAAACGCGATCAAAGCAATAGCCATCTTAGAGCGAAAGGTGAAAGAGTCACCGAATGATTTTCGCGTCTATGCGGCCCTGGGTCAAGCCCGTGCCTTTGCAGGAAATTATGATCAAGCGATTGCTGCCGGCAAAAAAGCATGCGAAATGATGCCAGTGGCTTTAGACGCCTTTCTCGATGGTGTCTCAATGGAGCAAAACCTGGTAACGATCTACATTGTCTGTGGAAAATATGACCTTGCTATGGATAAAATAGAATACTTGCTGACGATCCCTGGAGTAATAGAAATTGGGAATGAACTCAGCCATGAGTATAACTATTCTGTCCCGCTCCTTCGGGTTGATCCCATGTTTGACAACCTCCGGAACCTGCCCAGGTTTAAGAAAATACTGGCAACGGAATATAAAACAGTCTATTAGGCAACGGTTTTTGTCAGTTGCGCCTCAGCTTGGAGTTTGTTGTCTGGGTTAAAGCCCAAAAGTCCACACGATAGAGTAACCACGGGCTTAAGCCCGCGGTTACCAAGCAAAATCAAACAGGGCTTCAGCCCAATTTTCAAAACTGTGTTCGCCCTGCCGGCAGTGGCTCACAACCTCAGTATTTTTTACCTATCTTTTGTAAAAATTCACCACTATGTGCCGCTTAATGGCTTACAAAGGAACGCCGATAATCATCGACAACCTTCTATACAAACCGAAAAACTCACTCATCAATCAAAGCCTCCATGCGCGAGAGATTGAGGAGCCGTTGAATGGTGATGGTTTTGGAATTGGCTGGTATGTTCCTGAGGTGGATAATGAACCCGTAACGTTTGTTTCTGTAAACCCTGCCTGGAGTAACCGGAACCTGCGCAACCTGGCCCCAAAAACGAAGACCAACTGCATGGTAGCCCATGTACGCGCTGCGAGTGTGGGTGAAGTATCCGAGTCAAACTGTCATCCCTTTCAATACAAGACTTTGCTGATGGCTCACAACGGAGGAATTGAGGATTTTTCGCTGGTAAAGCGGAGGATGCGGGAGCCACTCTCCGATGAATTGTATAATTGGATAAAAGGACAGACCGATTCAGAACACATTTTTGCTCACCTCGTAAATTATCTGAACAAAAATCACCCAACACTTTCATCGGATGCCGTGGCAGACGCCTTTGAACATACCTTTTCCTTTGTCAAGAAAACCATGAAGGAGTGTGGCGTCACAGAACCCGCCTACCTGAACATGGCTGTGACCAACGGACTATTTATTGTGGGTACACGCTGGGTAAGCGACCCCAAAGAAGAGCCTTTGACCATGTACCATTCCGAAGGCAGCCGCTATGTTGTCGAGGACGGAAACACGCGGCTTGAAGCGCCCAAGGACGATGATCATGCCGTCCTGGTTGTCTCTGAAAAGTTAACCGACGGTCCGGAGTGGACACCCATTCCCAAAAACCACCTGGTGATGGTGGAGAATAATCTCAACGTTCGCATCAAAGCCATCCAGGCCTAGCCCATTCAATTATCTTGGTTACTATGAATCAGTCGTCGACGGCCCGGTATGATACGATTATTGTTGGCGGTGGAATTGTGGGCCTTGCGACTGCCCTGCAAATCCAGCGATCCAATCCTGCCCTGCGTCTGCTTATTCTCGAAAAAGAATCTGATCTGGCAAGGCATCAAACCGGAAACAACAGCGGCGTTATCCACTCCGGCATTTATTACAAACCCGGAAGCCTGAAGGCAACGAACTGTCTGAATGGGTACCATCAGCTCATCCGGTTCTGCAAAGAGCAGGCTGTACCGTATGAACTTTGCGGAAAGATCATCGTGGCGACGGAAGATCACGAGCGACCTTTGCTCGCTACGCTCTATGATCGGGGGATCCAGAATGGGCTTACGGGAATGAAGCGGTTGGCCGGCGAAGAACTCGTAGAATATGAACCGCATGTGTCAGGGCTTGAAGGCATCTTTGTGCCGCAGACGGGCATTGTTGATTTTACGTTGGTTGCACGGGCTTTTGGCAGGATCCTTCAGGAAGGCGGGGCGCAAATTCACCTCAGCGAACGTGTCGTCCGAATCAACGATGGAGAGGTGATCACAGATAAGCGCAGCTACCAAACGCAGCTTACCGTTAATTGTGCCGGACTATATTCGGACAAGGTTGCATCGATGACCATGGGCGATCTTCGTGTGCGGATCATCCCCTTCCGCGGAGAATATTACAAACTGAGAAAGGAAAAGGAATACCTGGTTCGAAACCTCATCTACCCGGTTCCCGATCCCAACTTTCCATTCCTCGGAGTGCATTTTACCCGGATGGCCAAAGGGGGCATTGAGGCGGGACCCAATGCGGTTCTTGCCATGCGCCGGGAAGGGTATAAGAAGTCAGACATCAACCTCCGTGAATTTGGCGAATCGCTGGCGTGGCCGGGTTTCCAGAAAGTAGCCAGGAAATACTGGCGGACAGGAATTGGTGAAATCTACCGTTCTTTTTCAAAGGCCGCATTTACCCGCGCCCTTCAAAAGCTTATTCCGGAATTGAGGCCGGATGATCTCGTTCCCGGTGGGTCTGGAGTCCGTGCCCAGGCATGCGACCGGGATGGCGGTTTAGTAGATGATTTTATGATTCTTCAATCGGAGAAGGCCATTCATGTCTGCAATGCACCGTCACCGGCGGCAACTTCCTCGCTGGCCATCGGCGAAACCGTTGCAGCGATGGCCCTAAAACGCTGATAAACACGAAGGTCAGGTTACCCAGTGGAGGGTTTCTGATTTCAGGGGGTTCCTGAACTCCGTGCCTTGCTCCTGTGCCGTCTTCCACTGTTTCTTCAGTTCATAATACCACCGTGCCTGCGTGTCTGGCTCGCCTACGAGCATGAGTTGCGGGTTGTTCTCCAACCCCTTGGCCAGTTTATGAAAGACGCCTACATCCTGTCCGATAAACGTTTTGCCCAGACTCTTCAAGGGCCACCAAAGCCACCGGGTAAGGGCAAGCGAAGAATAAAAGAAATGGTTCAGCTCTGTCGAATGATCATCAATGGGTGTGAGCGTGGTAATCGATATTACTTTGTTCCTGGATCCAATCGCAATGTGCTCAAGCCTGTTTCCTGGAATCGTAAAGAAAATTTCCGTTGAAACATCCCCTTGAAGAACCTTGTAGCCCTTGGAGTTTGCCGATGGCGCATGCTTTACCATCTTAAATCCGCGATCCGTGGGTTCAAAGTTCTTGGTTTTCAGCTTCAATGACTTGGCTGACCGCCAGAACCACGACTGATGGACAAAAGTAACGTGCGCAGGGTCAATGAGACCGATGACGGAATGGTCGATGTTGGTGGGTAAAACGATGGACTCCACATGGAGCAATTCCTGGCCGGGCTCCAAATGCAGATCAGGAGGCGGTTCGTTGGGAACCACCTGGGGGCCTGGCTTTTCGGGAAGATATACCCATACCGTTCCATTCACTTCCTCGACAGGATATTTCCATGCACGAATCTTGCTGATATCGCCTTTCGCATCCGGCGGAAGCGCTGGAATATTTCTGCAAACACCTTCTGAATCAAACTCCCATCCATGATAACAACACTGAATGTTTCCGTTTTCCAGGACGTTCCCTTTGGACAGGGGCACGCCGCGATGCGGGCAATTATCTTTAAGTGCAAAAGGTTTACCGGTGCTGTCACGGCCAAACACAATACGCTCGCGCGCGATGGTGCGGCCGACCAACTTGCCCTTCCTGAGGCTTCGACCGGGCAGGGCCAGGTACCATAAGTTCTTCAATATCAAGTCCTTGTCATCCTGCATGTGTCACTAATTAAGAACGCAAGTTTACCATTTTTTCGTTCGACTTGAGCACTGCTCACGTTATTTCACAGCAGTGACTTCAATTTCCACGAGGTAATCCGGCTCTATGAAACCACTCACCTCAATCATCGAAGTGGCAGGCTTGATCGTTCCAAAGAATTCGCCATGGGCGCGTCCCACCGCCTGCCACTGACTAATATCCGTAACATACATGCGGGTGCGAACAACATGCTCCAGTGAAAAGCCGCCCTGTGCGAGAACCTTTTCGATTTTTTGAATTATGAATTTTGCCTGGAGGTAATAGTCTCCCTTTCCAACGAGGCCGTGCTCATCGACTGCAACGGTGCCGGAGACTTCCATGGTATCCCCGACCTGAACGGCGCGGCTGTAACCAATAATATCCTCCCATTTGGCACCGGATGAAATGTTTATTCGCTTTTCCATAGTTTTCAATGATTTATGCATTTACGTGAAAAATTCTGAGAATTCCACACGCACCAGGCGATAGCTCACATATTCACTTCCGTACCGCCACAATCCCGACAACAAATCCTAATTTGCAGTTCATGGAGAGCACGCGGGAACATTTTTCGGAAAGCGACCGCATCCGTTACAGCCGCCACTTTGTGTTGCCCGGCTTTGGCGAAGCTTCGCAGGTGAGGCTTCAGCAAAGCGCTGTTCTGGTGGTCGGTGCTGGCGGTCTTGGTGCACCCGTATTGTATTACCTCACGGCTGCCGGCGTGGGCACCTTGGGCGTAGCCGATCCGGACGCAGTAAGCCTTTCAAATCTTCAAAGACAAATACTTTTTACAACGGATGACCTTGGTCAAAATAAGGCCGTACAGGCTTCCGCGAGGCTTCGGGCGCTGAACCCAACCACACAGGTTGTTAGTATTCCCATCGCAGTAAACACAGAGAATGCCCTGGATCTCCTGGCACCCTATGACCTGGTGGTCGACGCCACTGACAATTTCCCTACCCGCTATTTGCTCAACGACGCGTGTGTACTGCTCGGCAAACCGTTGATCTACGGATCTGTTTTTCGGTTTGAAGGTCAGGTCTCTGTGTTCAACTATCAGGATGGACCCACCTACCGTGATTTGTACCCTGTTCCACCCATTCCTGGGTCAGTGCCGGATTGTGAACAAGGGGGCGTCTTGGGCGTTCTGCCGGGCATTATCGGATCCATTCAGGCAAACGAGGCAATCAAGATACTCACAGGAATTGGCGAGCCTCTTAACGGACGACTTCTTCTCTTTGACAGCCTGCGGATGGAAACTCAAATTGTCACTCTTCCAAAAAAACAAAATCATTCCATCAAAAATCTGATCGATTATGATCAATTTTGCGGACACGCAAGCAACGATCAAAAAGCAGAACGCATGAAAGAAGTAACTGTTCAGGAACTCAAACAATGGAAAGATGCCGGTGAAGATTTTCAGCTGATTGACGTGCGGGAGCCCCACGAGTTTGATATTTGCCATCTCGATGGTGAACTCATCCCCATGGCCGAAATACCTCACCAGGTAGAGCAGATATCAAAGACAAAAAAAGTCGTGTTGCATTGCCGGAGCGGGTCACGGAGCGGCAACATGGTTCAGTGGCTCGAAAAGAATCACGGATTCACCAATTTATACAACCTGAAGGGGGGAGTCCTCGCCTGGATCGATCATATCGATCCCTCGCTTACAAAGTACTAGACGGTCTCCTCCACCTTTACGCCCAGGTTATCCCCTAGCACGGAGAATTGCGCTAGCCAATCTGCTGCAGGCAGGTCCGGTTTCTCTTGTTTATGCTCCAGCGACATCTCAAAATATAGATTCTGGCTGCGGTGCAAGTTGGGTTCCAGATTGAATTCAGCAAGAATCGGGAACAGGCGGTTCAGCCGCTGAATGCGCTTCAGATTCGCCTTGTCTGACCGTATGCGCTGCAACTCGCTATAGATGCTCTCCCCTGCTCTCCGCTCCACCGTTTCCGGGTCTTCAATTTTCAGGTTCCACCGTTTCATCTCTGCTGCAATCCGATCCAGTGTTTTGATATTGATCTTGTCCACATGAAAACACTTGACAAGGTCTGCATTCAATATATACTCAAAGGTTGTGCGGTATGCATTCGGTATCGGAATTTCATTGTTTGACAATGCGTTAACCAACGGATAATCTCTGTTGTAGGTTCTCCGCAGAGACATTTCGATATCACTTAGACCCTGTTTGGCAATCATGTCCAGGATCCTGCGCTTTTCCTCCTTAAACAAAGACCAGATGGAATACTTCTCAGCACCAAAATAGGTCTGCATAATGCTGATCACGTCACCCAGACGGCCGTCTTCAAAGGCATCAATCATTCTGAACTGCATACCTGAAAACTTATCCAGTTCTATGTTAAGCGAAAGGTTTCCGATCAAGTCATGTTTACCCAGGTAGATTACGGCAAAAGCGAATCGTTTCTCCGAGCGGGTTACCAGCGACCTCACGCGGGTGATGCCCAGAACAATTTTTTGCTCGCCTGCCTCCTTCTTAACAAAGAATTCGTTGGTGGCCTTGTAGTTGAAGAGCGGAAGATTTTCTGGCTCTTCTTCAAAAATGGAAGATACCGCATAATGCATACCTACCCGCGAGAGATTCGTCTTGGAGGGCAAAACCAATTTCTTATACACACCTGCGCCGGTCTTATAGGCCGGCAAGTTACTCGGGGCGTTCTCGAGGCGCTTTAAAAACTCACCCTCCAATACCCGGTCCGTCAATTGTTTGGACAACTGAATGGCGCGGCAGGCATACTGCATGATTTGAACCGTCTCGATGCCTGAGATCTCATCAAAGAACCATCCGCAACTGGTATACATCAACATGGTGTGGCGCTGCAATTCCATGAGCCGTAAGGCTTTATTGACATCTATCCCGGGTAGTCCATTCGTTGCCATGAACTGATCGATGGTCTCATCATTTCGGTGGACAATCACATGTATATACTCATTGCGGGCTCCCCATGGATCCTGAAAATATTTGCTCCCCTCTTTATCAAAGATTTCAGTCAGTGTATCACGCAGCCAGTCCAGAGATTCACGCAGGGGGCCTCGCCACGACTGAGTGAATCCCACCTTGCCGGAATTACATCCACAGTTGCTTCTCCACCGCTCAATGCCGTGGACACAACTCCACGAACTATTCTCCACGATTTGCGCCTCATGTTCCGGGGGAAATTTTTCAAGGAAGCTCCCGTAATTGGTAAGCACAATATCCTTGTCCTTCTCGATGTAGTCCAGGCAAAAAGCCAATGCCATGTCTCCGCTCTTATGGTGATGCCCGTACGTTTCGCCATCGGTTGCAATGTTCACCAGTTGAGGGCCTGGATCACTTTTGTCAAAGCCGTCCATGAGGCGCTCTGCGAAGCGCTTGCCATCGAAGAGAAGGCCATTGAAAGCCACGCCCTGTGATATATTTCCATCGTAAAAGAACACTGTAATCTGCTTTCCGGATGGCAGATTGATTCGATAGGCTTTCCGCGTGTCAACGGTCTGGTCGTTAACTTCCATCCAGACAGACTCGCCCACTTTTCGTGTTGCCTTAGCCTGCCGGGGTGCAAGAATGGTAAACAAAATACCCTGCTCTGCAAGAATTTCCAATGACTCCGTATCCACGGCTGTTTCTGCCAGCCACATGCCTTCGGGTTTCCGTTGGAAGCGGTGTTCAAAATCACGAATGCCCCAAATTACCTGCGTTTCACGGTCACGTCGGTTGGCCAGCGGGAGGATCATGTGGTTGAAGACCTGAGCGAGGGCCGAGCCGTGGCCGTGGAAATGCTCCAAACTCTCCTTGTCAGCCTGCAAAATTGCCGCGTATGTCTCGGCGTCATACGCTTCCATCCACGACAACAACGTGGGGCCAAAATTGAAACTGATACGCGCGTAATTGTTTGTGATATTCTTGATCGCCCCGCCCACCTTATCCAGAATCCGTGATGCCGTATTTGGTGAATAACACTCCGCGCTGATCCGTTCATTCCAATCATGATACGGGTGAGCACTGTCCTGAATTTCAATTACTTCGAGCCAGGCATTTTCCCGCGGCGGTTGGTAAAAGTGACCGTGTATGCAAATGTGTTTATGCGTAGCCAAAACTAATCAGAGGTTTATACTTCAGATGGTTTTCGATTTCACGTTTGCTTCCGCAACGCGCTTAAAAATACTTAAACCCAGCGGGGGGAGCGTGATGGCAATGGAATGATCCCGGCTGTGGTACTTTATCGGAGATGTCTTGGCCGCAGTTTTGTTGCCCACTCCGCTTCCGCCGTACAATTCATCATCCGTGTTGAAAATTTCTTGCCATGTGCCTGGTGTCGGCACTCCAATCCGGTATTCGCTTTTTGACTCCGGTGTAAAATTTCCAACCACCAGCAGCGTATCCGATGGATCTGTGCCGATCCGCTTATATATAATCACACTGTTTTCCCGGTCATTATAGTCAACCCATTCAAACCCTTGTCCATCAAATTGATAGGCATACAATGCCGGTTCACCCGAATACAGCCTGTTTAACCCCTTCACCAACTCCATCATGCCGCGGTGCATGGGTTGATCCAGGAGGTGCCAGTCCAGGCTGCGGTCGTGATTCCACTCTGCTACCTGACCGAACTCCCCGCCCATAAACAGCAGTTTTGTTCCGGGATGGGAGTACATGTATCCATACAACAACCGGAGGTTTGCAAACTTGCGCCAGGGGTCCCCCGGCATTTTCCCGATCAGCGAACCTTTTCCATGGACCACTTCGTCGTGTGACAAAGGGAGCATGAAATTTTCGGTGAACGCATACATGAGGCTGAACGTAATATCATTCTGATGGTACTTCCTGTGAATGGGATCATTCTTAAAGTACCGCAGCGTATCGTGCATCCAGCCCATCATCCACTTCTGGCCAAAGCCAAGCCCGCCGAGGTACGTCGGCCGCGAAACGCCCGTCCATGCTGTGGATTCTTCGGCAATGGTAATCACGTCCGGAAAATTGGCATATACAGTTTCGTTGAACTCCTTAAGGAACTGGATCGCTTCCATATTCTCATTGCCTCCCGACTGGTTGGGAAGCCACTCGCCGGCCTTTCGAGAGTAATCCAGGTACAGCATAGAGGCAACGGCATCAACGCGCAAGCCGTCAATGTGAAATTTATCCAACCAATACAAGGCGTTGCTGATCAGGAAGGAACGTACCTCGGGGCGATCATAATTATAGATGTAGCTGGTCCAATCCGGATGGTATCCTTTCCTCGGGTCCGCATGTTCATAGAGGTGTGTTCCATCAAACGTAAACAGCCCGTGTGCATCACCCGGGAAATGAGAAGGCACCCAGTCCAGAATAACACCTATACCTGACTGATGGAAGGAGTCGATCAGGTGTTTGAAATCATCCGGGCTGCCAAAGCGACTGGTCGGCGCAAAATATCCTGTAAGCTGGTACCCCCATGATCCAAAAAACGGATGTTCCATGACAGGCATGAACTCCACATGCGTGAAACCCATCTCTTTAACATAGGCTACGAGTGTATCTGCCATTTCCCGATAGGAAAGTGACCGGTTCCCTTCTTCCTGCTTTCTTCTCCAGCTTCCTGAATGAACTTCATACACAGCAAATGGCTGGGGCTTGTTGACAAGGTCTTTGCGCTTTCTTAGCCAGTCCTTGTCCTTCCAGATGTAGGTAGATTCCCAGGTAATAGAAGCGGTCTTTGGTGCAATCTCGGCATAGCCAGCGTACGGATCGGCTTTCTCCAGGTATGAGCCTTGTGAAGAGTGTATGGCGTACTTGTACGGTTGTCCCATCGCAATGCCGGGGAAGAAAGCTTCCCATATCCCGCTCTCATCCCAGCGTGCACTCATTTTGCTTTGTCCTTCCTGCCACTGGTTAAAGTCCCCGATAATGGAAACCGAACCGGCATTAGGTGCCCACACGGCAAAGTAGGTGCCGTCAACTCCGTTGTGGTTTACGGCGTGAGCGCCGAATTTCTCATACAGTTTGAAATGCTTTCCAGATCTAAACAGGTGGATATCAAAATCTGTGAAAAGGCTGAAAGCGCCCACCGGTCCTGCTGTATTTTCCACGGTCTCTTTGCCTGCCATTCGCATAAATGTAAGGCAGAATAGCCAAATACCCGAAATCAAAAGTGCAGATCCGTCAACTTTTTATGCGGCTGAAGTCCAGCACCAGACACTGACTGCGCAGTCCCGAGCAAAGCCCAGTCCGTATGCAACGGAGATGGTCAGGCTTGGCTTACCAGTATGCCGGGCACTCAAGACCTTTGTGAAGTTTCGGAATGCGGATCCTGTAATTCAACATGAGCTCGTGGGACCCGATCGAAACACGGTTGAGATCGGACGTTGTAAAATCATACGCATAGCCCACATGAAACCGCTCATCAATTTGCAGTTCAAAGAGCCCCACAAACCCGTCGTTCAGTCTGTACGAAACACCCAGGCCTACCGTTTCATACAATACAAACGTGCTGTTGACATCAACAGTAAACGGGGCATTTTCCTGAACTCGTAACAAGAACGAAGGTACCCATTTTACATTCTGGCTGAGGGTCCTGCTTGTGCCCCCCTGGAAGTAATAATACCGGTGCTGCGTTACAAATGTGTTCGTATTAAAGTCGACCACATTGTTATTGATCATATAAGGCACCGAAAATCCGAGGTAATAGGTCTTCGTGCGCAGAAAAAGTCCAGCTCCTACATTGGGATTCAACTTCGATGCGGCCCCTGAAAGGTTGGGGTCACCGGCGTTCTTGATGTTGAGCTTATTGTAGTCCGACAGTAGGTAATTGAATCCTCCCTGCAGGCCCATCGACAGTGACATTTCACGATTGATATTGATTCTATAAGAATACACACCAAAGAAGGACGCATCGCTATGAACGCCGATCTGATCAGAAGACATAATAATACCCAGACCCATCTTGGATTTTAGAAACCCGGAATGAAGCGTTGTAGTAAATGTCTTTGGAGCGCCCTCCAGGTTTACCCACTGATTGCGGTAGACTGCGGTACCACTCATCTGAACCTGCGCCCCTGCATAAGCCGGATTAATCAACAGCGGATCAAACATGTATAAAGATTGTACCGGACGCTGCTGGGCGGCAACTGTCACCGACAGTCCGATACAAATCCCCAGAAAAACTATTCGCCTTCTCATCTTGTTAACTCGAGATACCCCGAAACAAGTTTAGTGCCATTTCCCTTATCAATCAGGTAAAAGTAAGTTCCTTCCGGCAAAAATCTTCCCTGCAAATAAAGGCCACTCTCACCCATTCCCGTAAACGCCACATCGATATTATTGTAATTATTGCCTTCATACACCAGCATACCGCTTCGATTGAAGATCTTCACATTGTTGTTTGGGAAATTGGAAATGCACTCAATGATAAACACGTTGTTAAAATTGTCATTGTTTGCCGACAATCCATTATACACATCGACCTCCGTGCCAACGAGTACATTGCCTTCGTTGGTGCACCCAAACGAGCTGGTCATCATTGCCCGGTAGGTTCCGGGATAAACTTCGAGTACTTGGGGACCATTACCAACAGTTGAACCGGTGGCCAAGTCTGTCCAGAGGACATCATCCACCGCCATATCCTGTGACTGCAGCGTCAGAATCAATGATCCGGTGGCGGGCTTGCCCGTGTCCAGGCAGAGCGACGGTGTCGAAGTCAAAATGAATTGTGGCGTGACCCGTCCGTCGTTTACAGTTACCGTGCCGGCAGCGGAAACACATCCCGTAATAATATCTCTTGCCGTAACGGCATACGAGCCAATATCTAGCTGGTTGTAGTTGATCCCTACAAAATCTGGTAAGGGTTTAACGGACGCTCCCTTGTACCAGTTAAAGGTATAGCTGATCGTTTCACCACCTACCGATGCCGAAACCCATCCGTCTGGTGTCACACAATGCCTGCGGTCAAATACGACGGTTGCATTCGGAACCGGTGGTTTTGCGGAACCGTCTAAAATGGAACCAGACTTGCTGGAAAAGCAGCCGCTTTCAGTGTTGGTGACCAGAACAACATAAGTGCCAACGGTCCGGCCGATCAACTTGTCATCACTAGTCAGTAACCCGGATATTGGGCTCGGAACGGTATTACCCGCAAACCAGCCAAATTGATAGCCGCCAACCTTCCCACCATCCGCCGTTGCTGCAAGTTGTCCATTCGGCCGTGCCGGGTCACAGATAGTCATTGGGTTGTCCTGAAGAACAGTTACAACTGGATTGATCCGTGTGTCGTCAATGGGTCCGGATTTTACAGCAATACAACCTGTGTTGTTATCAGTTATGCGTACGGTGTATGTGCCCTCTGCCAACCCCGGCTGGGTGAAACTTTCCACAAAGCCAGGAACCAATGGCATGTTGGCATAGTCGGGAGGATTTGCAAGGTTCGGCGCGCCGCCAATGTACAAATCGGATGTAAAATTGTACGGGAAAGGGTAGAGCGGCGTCAAGTTGGTGACCCGGGAAAGGAAAATACCATTTTGTCCAACGCAATAACTGCGCGGCTGACCACCAATAGAGATCAACGGAATATAAGATGGCGCATCATTCGGTACGATGAAGAGAGCCGATGCGGTGCAATTGGTCGTAACATTTCTTACCGACAAGGAGTAATCAGAGGCGGGAAGGTTGGTGATTGTCGAGCTATTGGCATACGTTGGCGGTGTGGACGACAGGTTTTGGAACCAATCAAACGTGTACGTTACATTGGTATCATTCTGACCATCGGCAGTACCAACCAGGGCAGCGGTACCAACGCCGGGAGAGCAACTGATTTGCTGCACAGTCTGGTTGATCTGGACTACCGGATATACAATGCTTGTATCCAGAATAACAATGTTCGTTGGTCCCGACTTGCATTTAGTAGCATTGTCCTGGGCTACTACGAAGTAAGATCCAGGTCCAATGGCATTGATATTGCGTGTGATGACGGGAACCAGGCCACCCGGCGTAAACGTATTTGCATACCACTCATAGACAAAATTGGTGTTTAGCGGTACCCCGGTAATTGAAGGACCTCCTCCGACCGAAATCGCAGTAACCTGGGCGTCGCCACTGCTGAGGCAGTCCATGGGATTTGTCTTGGAATAGGTTAGTATGTTCGGAAGACTGGTGTTCAAATCCTTAGCCACGGCTAAACTGGATGAAAATTGGCAACCCGTATTGGATACGTTGGTGACTTGAAGTACGTACGTGCCTTCATTGGCATTTCCCAGCAAGCTGGAATTATTAGTATCCGTTTGAGTTGTTGGAGGAGGTATTACTCCTGCATTCAAAGTCCACGCAAAAGAATAGGTGTCGCCATTGGCACCGCTCTGCTCGGAGGCATCAGCCAGGACAACTCCGTTCGGATTCACCGCATCACAACTTGAGTTAGGCTGAAAAGTAAATTGAATGCGAGGGTCCTTGTGCAAATCAAGGACGTTCACCCGGAAGGGAGGCGTTTCACAGCCCGACCCAAGTCCGGTACCCACATTTTTTGTTGCCTTCACGTAATAAGTACCGAAGCCCATTGCGGGGTACTGCTGGGGTGCCAAACCAGGAACCAGTGTAGATACATCTATTACAGTTGTAAAATTATCCACCAATGCCGGCGCCGCTGGGTTTGTCTTAAACCATTGATACAAATAGTTTCCTGCGCCAGGAGGTGTTAATGTGGCGACCGAGATACTTCCGTCAGGATAGCAGATCAATTGGTCTGTTTTGCTTACGGAGAGGATATCTACTGGCTGAGGGATAGATAATATGGTGATAGCCGCGTTTGTCAAGCAATTTGTTGTTGTATTCTCCACACGGATTACATAGGAACCCGGCCCTATCAGGTCAGCTCCTCCTGTCACATGCGGACTACCGGCACCCAATGCATCATTGACAACGACCGTTCCGCCTGGATTACTTTGCCACAGGAAATTATAGGTTGAGCCGGATCCTGGCCCGCTCGGTGTGTTCGCATTAACTATTATCTGAGCATCAAAGTTTCCATCACATGCTGTGTTAGAGGTTGTTGCAATAGCTACGATAGGAACTATGCGCATATCCAGCACTTTAAATGTTGACACCGATGTCAGACAGCCCGAGCCCGTAACACCCGGCGTCGCCGGAGATGGAGCCGCGTTGCGCTTCCCACGCACATAGTATGTGCCGATGTCAAGACCACCCTGCGTCAGCGCCGCGTTGTCTGTAACAAATG
>Ga0163150_10000533_pt1 | contig 70749 bp, 56 predicted proteins | sample OliLakLV19P2IB_FD_148628 | JGI IMG/M metagenome (GOLD analysis project Ga0163150, IMG submission 148628) | Freshwater microbial mat bacterial communities from Lake Vanda, McMurdo Dry Valleys, Antarctica - Oligotrophic Lake LV.19.P2.IB | ecosystem: Environmental > Aquatic > Freshwater > Lake >... | reverse complement strand
CAAGGGATGGCTCCGATGCGCCAAAGGCGCTCGGCAACCCGCCGGACTGATCGTCTGGTGGGTTGTTTTTCTTCAACTTTGGACATCGGAGTGATGCCTCAAAAATCCAATGCGAAACGGGTGTCCGTTGAAACTTCGGTTTTCTATTCGTAACGGTAAATAGTCAATTTTGACCCATAGATTTTGCGGAAGAGCCGTTATTTTTGACTTGTCCCTTAAGTTCGATAGTACTCGGTCGAGCCGTGCATGATGATACAATGGAAAACAACTAGACTAAAACGATTTAGCGAACCGTTCGCGTTTCCCTGCGAAAATCGCGGAACTATTTGAAGGAGAATTGAATTATGTCAACATGCAGCCTTGAACAACTCAACGCCGGTCGATGCGCTCCGTGCGAAGGGGGGGTTGCAGCCATGAGTCCCCAGGAAGCCGAAAAGCAACTTGCGATTCTCGATGGCTGGGTTCTCAACGACGGTGGGAAGAGCATCTCCAAATCGTGGAACTGCAAAAATTTCGTCAAGTCGCTAGCGTTTTGCAATCGCATCGGCGAAGTTGCCGAAGCCGAAGAGCATCATCCCGATTTGCATTTGACCGCCTATCGCCACGTCAACGTCGTCATCACAACTCATGCGATCGGCGGATTAAGCCTGAACGATTTTATCTTGGCAGCTAAAATCGATTCGCTGCGCTAAAACAAGTTGGCGGGATCGGAAGCGTTTAGCTTTCGGACGGCTAGCAGGCCGCCCGAGAGGCACATCAGAAGCGTCAAACAGAAGACTAGCAGCACTCGTTCGGGAGTCAGCAGCATGACCAGTCCGGTCGTTTCCGTAAGCAATTGATAGACGTAATAACTGAGCAAGAGTGCGGGAATGAAACCCAAAACGGTCAAGTAGAGCGATTGTCCCACTACCAACTGCACGAAATAGAATCGCGAATAGCCCATCGCTTTCAAGGTCGCGAACTCGGACATGTGGTCGGAGATATCGGTAAAGATAATCTGATAACAAATAATCGTACCTACGACTAACCCCATGACCGTTCCTACCGAAAAGATAATTCCGATCGGAGTTGCCGTTCCCCAAAAATGGATCTCGCGATCGATAATTTGCTGCTTCGATAAGACGTCCCATTCATTGGGTGCCAGGGCTGTGATTTGTTCTTTGACTCGCAATGCGTCTGAACCTGAATTCAATCGAACTAAACCAAAATCGACAGTCGACAAGGGATCACCTCCCGAGTTTCGCCATGGGAAGTAAGTGGCAAACGATTGGTCCGACATGACCAGCGAGCCATCGTGAACGAAATCGGTTCCGATCTCTACGTAATCGACGAAGGTAAGGCGACGCCCCGAAAGTTCTACTTCTTGTTCTCGTAGCCGATCTCGATTCGATCGTTCCAAGCCATACATTCTTTTAGTGCGACGGTCGAGAAGGGCGGACTGCGGCATCTCGATTTCCGAGCGTCGATTGTCCATGACATCGTCGGCGAAAACACGTCCGGTCAAAGGCACGCCTACAACTCGGATCGAACGCGATGGACGACCGAGTACTCGAAGCTCCGTCCCGGCCCTTTCGAGATAGATCGGTTGAACACTCTCGACGCCTTCGACTTGTGAAGCGCGTCGAAGGAGACTTCGATCAAAACGTTGCTCGCTTGGTAAGTTATACTTTGCTCGCGACACGATTATGAAGTCGGCGTCCATGAGTCGCACGAGTTGAACGGTGCTGTCAAAGAGCCCATTGCGAAAGCCGATCTGTGAGAACATGAGCAGCACGGCAAAGCCAACACCGCCAGTCGACAGAAGGAGTTTAGTCCAACTGCTGGTAAGATTTTTCCAGGCCAAGGGCGTGCGATTGAAGAGCATCAAAACAACTCTGCTGGTTCGGCTTTCCAAAGTTTTCGAATCGCAAGCCCGCCGCTAAAGGTACACATTGCGATGCCGAGAATTCCGATCCCAATCGCTCGCTCCCAAGTCATATAAATTGGGATACCCGCTAACGATGCGGTGATATAGTAAAGTCCCGCCGCCATCGCGACGGCAGGAATATAGCCAAAAATTGCAAGCAGCCAAGCTTGGCGTATGACAACATTGGCGACGAACAGGCTGGAATAGCCCATCGCTTTCAGCGTCGCATATTCTGGCAATCGATTGGCGACATCGCTGGCGAGCACCATGTAGACGATGGCGGCGCCCACGATGAAGGCCAGCCCGACACCGAGTTGAAAAATTATTCCGATCGGTGTTTCGCCAAGCCATCGACGATGTTCCCAATCGATCGCTTGTTTGCGTGAAAGTGCTTCGACGGTACTTCCAGCTCGTTCGTCTCGATCGCGAAGCCACGCATTGATGTTCGCCGCAGCTTGTTCGGGTTGGACGCCCGGTTTGAGCTTGATCAGCCCCAAGTTGGTCTGTTGTTGTACATTGTAAGGAGATCGTTTGCCAAAACCGACATCGCTCAACAAAACCGCCCCATTGGTAGCCAAGCCTGTCCCAAGTAGAAAATGGCCAGCAATTTCGATGTCTTGGCCACCTAGCTCGGCATGCAAGCCAATATCTTCGTCACCAAAGCGGCGACGGTTCTTTGGGCCATAATCACGCCGCGTCGCACGATCGATCAATACCCAGTCTGAATTGCCTAACCGATCTAATTGGCTGCGAATCTCTTCGTTGTCAATCACGAGCTTGTCGCGACGAATCCCCATCATGGCTATGGCTCGATAGTTGCCATCTTGTGGGCTCTGCCATTTCTGTAGCATGATATAAAACGGGCTTACCGAATCGATGTCAGGATGACTTTGCAGTAGATCGAGCCAAGCATGTTGAATCGTTCTGGCTTCGTAAAGATGAAGGTACTCTGGCGAGCGGAGAACAACGTCAAAATCAAGCTTGCCATAGACAACGGTAGCCGTATTCGCGACGGCACCGCGAAAGCCAAGCTGCATAAAAATCAGAAGCAACGCAAAGGCGACGCCCATGATCGAAACCAGCGCCTGGGTCGGTTTTCCCAGAAGATTCAAGGTCGATAGTGGCGTTCTTACCATAGAGTCAGTCGGCTGGTCGATCCGTTTGAATTAAAACGTCGACTTGCATTTGTACGCGATACGAAGCTAAACGTGAATCGTCGTCATCGAATTCGATAACAATCGGCATCGCGCGAAAATCGGTGCGCGCCATTGGATTGGGCGACCGCATTTGTGGCAAGCCAACCAACGAATCGATGCGACTAATTCGACCTCGAAGCGGTCGGTCGAGGGCTGAAGATTGAATCGTTGCATGATTGCCGATTTGGAGTTGCCCGACATCCGCTTCGTGAACTTCAGCGATACAAATCATTCGATCGAGATTGGCAAGTTCGATCATCGGCAGACCGCTGCTGAGTTCCCCGGCCTCGGCAAGTAGACTAAGGATAACGCTGGAACTCGGAGCGACGACAAGCGATTGAGCGACCTGTAACTCTAAGAGTTCGATTTGCTTTTCTAACGATTGAGTAGGAAAGCTTTCGTCAACTAGGTTCGCGGCTTTCTCGGCGGCGGCTAAGTTTGCCCGAGCTAACTCGACAGCTAGATCTGCGGCTTCATTCGATTGAACGGCGGTCAAAAGCGAGCTGCGAAGAGACGTGTCGACTTTCGATAATTCGTTTTGCCGAGCTTCCAGTTCCATCGCTCCGATCATCGGTCGAGTAAGCGGGTCTTGGCGGAGGGCTACAAGCGAGTCGATTTGCTTGGTAAGGGTTGCTATTTGACTTGTTGGTGAATTGGCCGATTGTGCATCGACGAGTTTCTTTTGCTCGATGGCTTGGCGGCGCTGCGATTCGGCTTGTTTTAGTCGAAGCTGCGCGGAATCGATATTCAATTGCGATTCGGTTCGTTTGACTTGGGCGGCTTTGCGAGTTTCGTCGAGCTTGACGCGAGCGGCTTCTAGTTCCAGGGTGCGAAGCTTTTCGCTACGCATCTTCACTAAAACTTGCCCCTGAAGAACATGTTGGCCGACCTTTACCAAAACCTCGTCGATTCGATCACCGGGAAGAGCACTTACTTGGATGATTCCCGAAGCCGGCAACAAACGGCCCTGGGCGGAAACCTCGCGAGATTTGAAGGTGGAGCGGGCTTCGGTTAGGGTGGAAACGAGGACGCCCGGCATGGGAACAGGTTTACAACCGAACGCGACCAGCAGCGAGAACGCCAAAGCGATTCGCGATGTCCGGCGATAATACTTAAGGTAATTGGCCATGATGGGAAGAAGCGGATTGGAAAAGTTGCATTTTTAGATACTCTAACCTACCCTTGGCAATTGGGTCCACCAACAAATCCAATTCGCGACGAATCGGTTAACTCGGATTTGTTGGCCAATGGGGCCGTTCAAACCGCATAGTTCCTACGATTGAAACTTTGAAATGCCGTCCAATGGCTTGCAACGAGCGACGCTCCACAATCCCGAGGCGAGGACCAGGATCACCGGAGGGCTTGCGCCGACCATCCAAGCTGAAGGGCTCCAGCACTATTACGGGCACGGCGAACTGAAAAAGCAAGTCTTATTCAACAATACTTTGGCGGTTTATCCGGGCGAAATCATCATCATGACCGGCCCGAGCGGCTCTGGTAAAACGACGCTTTTGACGCTTATTGGCACGTTGCGGCGAGTTCAAGAAGGGAAGCTAGCGGTTCTTGGTCATCAATTGCACGAGGCCAAAGATGCGGACTTGATTCGTTTGAGGAAGGAGATCGGTTTTATTTTCCAGGCTCATAACCTCTTCGATTCACTTTCTGCAACGCAGAACGTTCGAATGGCGCTGGAATTAACACAACCGGAGCAGTCCATGCGGGAAAAAACCAAAATCGCTCAACGAATGTTAGCTTTGGTTGGACTCGAGGAACGGCTCGGTCATAAGCCAAAACAATTGTCAGGCGGCCAGAAGCAGCGGGTTGCGATTGCTCGAGGGCTTGTCCATAAACCAAAACTTGTGCTGGCCGACGAACCGACGGCTGCCCTCGACGAACAGAGTGGTCGAACAGTTGTCGAGCTCTTTCAGAAACTTGCCAAAGAACAGCAGACGACGATTGTTATCGTCACCCATGACAATCGTATCCTTGATGTCGCTGACCGCATTATCAATTTGGTCGACGGAGAAATTCGAAGCGACGTGCTGATTCAAGAAGCCTCGATTATTTCTGAAATGCTCGCTCAATGTCGCATTTTTGATCGCGTGACGCCTCGAACTTTAGCCAGTGTGGCGGACCAAATGATCGCTATGACCGTCCCACCGGGAACGGTGGTTATCCGCGAAGGCGACCTTGGCGACCGCTTCTACTTAGTTCGAAAAGGCCGAGTCATCATTCAACGCGGCCAAGACCAAAAGGTTATCGCCGAACTTCAGGCCGGCGATTTCTTCGGAGAAACCGCCCTACTGACCGGCCAACCGCGAAATGCGACCGTCACCACGACGGAAGAAACGATACTCTATGCACTAAGCGATTCCGACTTCAAACGGGCCATGTCGGATTCGGCAACGTTCGACGAGGAGATTCGTCGAACCGTCTTTGATCGTTAAGGATCGTTCGATCAATAAGTGTCCGGTACCTTTTGCCGGAACGGCCCTTCGGGTGCTTTGCACAAAAGGCACCGGACACTTATTTATCGAGCCGGATAAAAGTGGCAAGAAGCGAGCTTTGGCGACGAATAACCGATATGCCTTATGCAACACCGCAAGAATCCGAGGAATTCCCAGTGTTTCCGAAACCCATGGCAAGCGCCATCGGCTCGCGTTCGGTCATTTCCACCACGCCAAATTTATATGGCTTTATAAGATGGCCCTGGCATTTTCTTAGATTTATCTATCGTTTGGGCTGCTTGTGTGGCCTGCTGGCGATTGCGGCTTCGATTCCGATCCTTCAATGGGCATCGCTGGGCTATCTCTTGGAGTCGGCCAGTCGAATGGCGAATGGTCGACCGTGGCGCGAAGTCGTACCGGGTTTGGCGTTGGCAGGAAAAATCGGCTGGATTGCCATCGCAATTTCGGTGACTTGGTTTCCTGCGTATTTGTCGGCCCAGTATGCTTATCAAGCAGAATTGATCGAACCAGGATCGAATCTCGCCGCGAATTGGCGAATCGCTGCGACGATCATTGGACTAGCGTGGATCGTTCATGTAGTCTGGGCATTGATTCGAGGTGGTCGATGGCGCGATTTTTTATGGCCTGCACCGATTCGATTTTTTCGCGAATTCTTTCGACCATCGACCTGGCGTCGCGTCGAAGATCGCTTGTGGGAAACTGTCACGGGATTTCACGTTCCCAGATTAACTTGGTTAGGTTTTCGAGCTTGGATTGGCGGTCTCATTTGGCTGGCGATCCCAGGCATGATGATCGTTACCGGGATGCAAGCGAAAAATCAACCTGGGCTGGCTGCGATAGGGGTCGCTGGATTCTTCTTGATGTGGTGGCTCTTGCTCTACTTGCCGTTCCTGCAGGTCCAATTTGCTCGCGAGAATTCTTGGAGGGCTCTGTTTCGGATATCGACGATCCGATCGGATTTTCGTCGAGCACCGTGGGCATTTTTCTTCGGATTGCTGGCAACATTAGGGCTGGCGGTCCCGCTATTTTTGTTGAGGATCGAGTCGCCACCCAAGGAATTGCTTTGGCTCCCCTGCCTGTTTTTTGTCCTGTTGACCCTTCCGGCTAAGCTATGCGTTGGCTGGTCGCTGAATCGGGCAAGTCGAAGAACACAGCCGCGATGGTTGCCATCGAGATATCTTGCCTGGATATTGCAGATCTCGATCGTGCCATTCTATATCCTATTTCTCTACCTCGGATCGATTGCCTCGTGGGACGGTGCCTTGATCGTCTTCTTGCAGCATGCCTTTTTGACACCAGTACCGTTTGTCGGTCGGTAAGAATTATAATTCTTTGGTCACCGTGCCGAGATAAAACGGCTCTTGGGCGACAAGGTCAGTGCCATCGTTGAGATAGAGTCGAACGCGAATGCACCAGCGAATTTTGAGCAATCGTCCTTCGTAACTAATGGGCGACTCGGGAAGAAGCGTGGAAATGAGCTGCGGCTGGGAAAAGTCCCGGTCGGTGATCGCTTCACGGGTAAGACGCTGGAAGAAATGAACGCCAAGGTCTTCGTTCCCTTTCCCTTCGGTAAACCAGACAACCGATGCTTCGATAGCTAGGATTGCGGTCGGATCGATCGATACCAACTTGTATTGAAATACTAGCTCATCGCCAGGCATATATCCAGGTTGGAACCCGAGCAATTGGATCATGAGAGTGCTGCTCGGCGATTCATTTTTGGTCCGCGTGGATAGACCACTACGGGGAAACTTCGGCAATACGATGGCCAACGGTTGGCTTCTCCTTCAACTACGAATTTCCAAGCGACCGCATTGTGAGGACTTTGAAACGAATGCATCGCATCGTCCGGCAGACAAAACTCACAAACCAGCTCCAGCGGTCGCCCCCAATCGATTCGACATCGCCCTTGCTCTAATACTGGGCGCCGATAGACCTCTTGTCGTTCCGTGCGGGTATCAGTCCCGAAATGATAAGTGGCAACCTCCTCGCAGACTAGCGCAATTGATAATTTTTTTACGACCAGCCTTCCATATTGAACCAGATTAAGACGATACATCTCGCCGATAGTCAGCGGAAGATCGTCGATTTCGATCGTTGTCGGACCAATGCCCGTGGCTCGGCGGAAGGCGAGAAAAAACCATCGCGTTACTCGAAATCCGATGAAAAAAAAGAGTGGGAGTATAAATAAAATCAGAAACCAATCAGGCTGTCGGCTGAACAATTTTCCAAGAGCGAGCACGCTACAAAACACCGTCAATGCATTCCAAGCCAATACAAAAAGACTTCCGAGAACCAGCTCGCGCGTTTCCGGTCGGTTTCCTGGCAGTCGAAAAGCGAGACGAACGCCCGGGCTGTCGGTGAAAGGTTGTAGATTCGGAACCATTGGCGGCAGCGAAATGAGATTCGTCGCCGACTTTCCGTGCTCCACAATCGATTTACTAGCTAAAGCGCTTCGATGTTCGTCGCTGTAGGCGGCACTAAGTACTCGATAGAAAAAACCGACGGCACCAATTCCGATAAAGGAACTTGAGATAAGCACAAGAAGCCAGAATCCATAACCAACGCCGTAGGCATGCGTATTGGGCGATAGAACTTGCCAAACCAACATCGTGCTCAGCGACAGAACCCCAAGCACGCAAATCGCAGCGAACCAGAACGCCTCGCCAACACGACCGGCCAGCCACCAGCCCGTCATGCGGTGGCCACGCTTTTTTCCGTATAGCCGAAAGAAACGGGACATGTTGTCTCGAACTGCTCGAAGGTGCTGGCTCCAAAATCACGTTGATTTGTCGCGAGGCAGAGCATACCAAGGAGCGAGGCTTTCGTGAAATCAACGTAGAAAACACCACCAAATTCTAGGTCGACAAGAGTTCGCAAGATAGGCTGGGTAATTGACATTGAGGCTGCTCGTTTTGCTGTGGCGCAAAAGCCTCCGCCGCAGCCACCCCCAACCGGGCAGTTGGATTCGATGCTTACTCGCAATCCATGAACACTTGATGAACTATGCATTGCTTGTTCATCGTGCGTGGTGACTTTACGCTATTGGTGTATACTGGCAGTTTAGCCAACGTTCGCGGATTTATGGCTCTTCCGCAGAAACTGTGGGTGGTTTTCGTGATCCGCAATCGATTTTAGCCGTGAAATACAAGGAAAACACTCGACTGAGTGATTGCAAAAACCAAGGTTCGCTTTCTGATCGGAAATGCTTACCCAAAAAATTGCTATGGTTTGGATGGTGCAATGAGTTTGGCGGATGGATTTACAAGGGATGGCTCCGATGCGTCAAAGGCGCTCGGCAACCCGCCGGACTGATCGTCTGGTGGGTTGTTTTTCTTCAACTTTGGACATCGGAGTGATGCCTCAAAAATCCAATGAGAAACGGGTGTCCGTTGAAACTTCGGTTCTCTATTCGTAACGATAAATAGTCAATTTTGACCCACAGATTTTGCGGAAGAGCCGGATTTATAAGGTTTTAGAATTAACCTAGTCTTAGATTGCAAGCGATGATTTCACCCCGTCTAGCCTTTCGACTTGGCCTCATTGCTGGTCTTTTTGTGGTATTGGCGAATTGTGACTATTCGCACGGCGAAGAACCAGCCAATCAGTTTATTGAACGGCTTCGCGAAGAACGGCTCTTCGATCACGCCTCGAAGTATTTGGATATCTACGGAAAAAAGGGGTGGCTTCCCGAAACGATGGTTCGCGACGCCCCGCTTGAACGACTGATGATCATTCAAGATTCGCTGGCAACGTCTCGGACCACCAAAGAGCGCGACGAACGATTGGCGGCGCTTGAAAACGGCTTCCGCGATTTTCTAGCGTCGGCCAAGGATCATCCAAGACGTTCGGAAGCAGGTTTGCGATTCGGAACCCTTATGCTGGATCACGGCCAACGAGAGATCAAAAAACTCGACGAACCGAATCAGAGCGACAATGCGAATGCAATTCGCAAGGCTGCTCGCGATGCCTTCACGCAATCCGAGGCGGCATTCAAGAAAACACAGGAAGGGCTAGTAATCGTCCTCAAGGAGATGGCGGGAGCCAAAATTGCGGCGAGCGATACTGAGAAAATAGCCCTGCGAAAACGCTATCAAGGTGAATATCGACAATCGCAAATCCTGCAAGGTTTGGTCCTCAAATTGATCGCGACCACTTACCCAACCGACGACAAGTTGTATCAAGATTGGCTAAAAAAAGCCGAAACGCAATTGTCGGAAGTTATTAGCAAAGCGACATCCGCGACCGAAATCGGTGCCAAGACTCTCAGTCGGCTCTATCGCGGCGAAGTTCAAGCATTGCAAGGAAAGATCGCGCCCGCGCTCGAAAGTTACACGCCGGTCGCAGACAACGAAGAGGATGGGATCTTTCGCGTTTGGCGAGTGCAAGCGACTGCGGCAATGATTCGCTTGTTAGGTTCTGAAGCAGGTGGCAGTAAGTTTGATGATGCGATTAAGCGTGGGGTCGATCTCTTAAAGAAGTTGGATAAGAACGAGCTGATGAATCCAGAGTCGCTCGATTTACAATTGGCGATCAGCCAAGTTCGGCTCGCCTACAGCGCGGCAGTCAAAGGTAAAAAAGGGAGCGAAACAACGGTCAAAGGCGAGCAGCGTGAAGCTCGTGAAATGCTTAACGTCATCGCTCGACGGCCAGGCGATCATCAAGTCAAAGCCAAAAAATTGCTCTCGGAACTCGGAATCGAAGTCATCGATCCAAACGAATCAAAACTGCCGGTGGTAAGAACGTTTGCTGATGCTTTTAAAGAAGCCAAGATACGCTTAGAACGGGCAGAAAGTTCAACGCTTTCCGTGGAGATTCTCAAGACTCGAATCAAGGAAACATCGGGTGCAGACAAAGTGCAGGTCGAATCGGAATTAAAGCTGACCGAAGAGAATGCCAGACGTGATCGCGACCAGGCCCTCCAGTTGCTCCGACGTGCGCTGCATCTCTATCGACCCGACGATCCACGTGACGACTTGCTTACCGCTCGCTTTTACATTGCTTACTTGTTGGTCAAACAAGATCGGTTCTGGGAGTCGGTCGCCGTATCGGATTTTGTTGCTCGAAGTGGTCCCGGTACCGATACTGGATTAAAAGCTACTGGCTTTGCCTTGTTCGGTTATCGCAAAATCGTCGAGTCGCTTCCGGCCGATCGACAGATGAGTGTCATTGGATCGCTCGAAGCATTGGCACAATTTATGCAAGCGACATGGCCCGAGGCCGAAGAAACCCAACAAGCAACTTTGACACTTCTGCAACACGCGCTTCGAAATCAAAAGTGGGATGAAGCCGAACGATTCTTGTCGCTTATGCCAAAGTCGGGCGATCAATCGAATGCGACACGTCGCGACTTGGGATACGTGCTCTGGATCCAGTACCTCATTAGTCTCGATGCCCAGCGCAAAGCAGGTAAAGCTGAGGGACTTGGAGATTTAGCGCTGCGCGATCGCGCTGAACGGCTTTTGAGCGAAGGCTGGGAAGCATTGCAAATCGTCACGCTCGACCAACGAGCCGTCGAAGCGGCCTGTGCGCTGGCGTCCCTCTATCTGCGGACCGATCGACTCGATAAAGCCGAGGCAATACTCTATCGAGAGAAGATCGGCCCGATCGCCGTCATTGCCAATAAGTCGGGTCCCGTCAAAGATGCAACCGTTCGCTTAGAAGTCCATCGCTTAACGCTTCAGTCGAAAGTTATGGCAGCCGCCAGTGGTTCCAAGACGCTCGAGCCATCTGAAGTCGAATCGCTCGTCAATGAGATGCAAGCGGCGGCTGGCAAGAATACGAAGCTGCTCACCAACACCCTCTTAGTACTCGCTAAAGATCTGCAAGATCAATTGTCGGCCGTCCAGAATGATACCAATAAAGCGAAGCTCGCTGGCGGTATACAAGTTCTACTGACGCAACTGGCCAGCGTTTCCAAAGACGCCGGGATGCTCGACTGGGCCGGTACAACGATGTGGCAACTTGCAGCCGGACTTTCGAAGAAGCCCGGTTCGTCGGCGATCATGAAGAAGCTCAACGCCGAAGCGATTCAAGTCTTCCAAAAAATGCTCGATATGGCTGCCAAAGATCCAAAGTTCCTTGATGCCATTCAGCGAGTCCCCGACGATATTTTGCTAAAACAAGCTCTGGCGTATCGCGGAACCTCGGAATACCAAAAAGCTGCCGACTCGTTGATTAAAATTCTCAAAGGCAATTCGAACCAATTGACGGCGCAAGTTGAAGCGGCTCGCAATTATCAAGAATGGGCGACCGCCAAAGATGGCGAGTTGCTGAAGAAGGCCATTTACGGAGTCGAACCAGATCGGCGTCAAAAAAATATCGTATGGGGTTGGGGCCAGATTTCAAAAGCCCTCATTTCCCAAATGGCGAATAGCCCAGAATTGCAAACCATCTTCTTTGATGCAAGATTACAATTGGCGACCTGCCGGCGACAAATTGCCTTGAGCATGCCGGCTGGAGAACTACGCGATAAAACTTTGGAACAAGCCCTCAACGATATTCGACAGACCTATTTGTTCTACCCAGAATTCGGCGGCGGCGAATCCAAGAACGATTTTGAAAAATTGGTTCGGAGCCTCCAAAAAGATCGCGGAAAAGAAAACGTTGGACTAAAAGAATTTGACGTCAAATAACGAGTTCGACATTCGCAAATATTACCATGACTCGTTCAAAACTAAGCTAATCTGCATTTTAACCTTTATATACTTATGAATCGTTACCTAAAATCTTTTGCTGCATGTGGGCTCATTGCGGCTTGGACACCCTGTTTCGCGCAGGAAGCCGATAGAATCTATCCCAAAACGGGTATTACCGTTACCGGCAAAATTGTCGAAGTAACGCGCGACCATGTCGTCGCAGATATCCGAGGCACGAAAGAGAATTATCCATCGAACACGATTCAGCGTATCGTCTACGAAACAGAACCGGCACAACTTTCTCGCGCTAAAGAGCTAATACTTTCCGATCAATGGGACGATGCGCTCGAGTCACTTAAGAAGGTCGATACCAAATCGCTTCTACGTGAAGAAGTTAAGAAGGAGTTTCTCTTTTATTTCGGTCTGGTTCAATCGCATTTGGCTCTTCAAGGACAAGGTGATCCTCAGGTCGCCGAAACGCAGTTGCTGAAGTTTGTTCAACGCGACGCGCAGTCGTACCATTTCTATCCTACATCGGATGCCCTAGGAACTTTGGCGATGGCGACCGGAGCCTACGACAAAGCCAGCAAGTATTTTGCGGCTATGGCCAGTGCACCCTTTCCTGAATACAAAATCAAAGCTCAGTATATGCTTGGGGTGGCGACTTTGGCTCTCGGCAAAGTTACTGAAGCTCGAGCGGCATTTGATGCTGCGAGTTCAATCAGCGCTGATAACGCAGAAGCCAAGCGATATCGGAAAATGTCGCAACTGGGCTTGTTGCGTTGCGATTCGGCCGACAAGAAAGTTGACGAGGCGATCAAGAATCTTCGCGTGATGGTCTCAGAAAACGATGCGACCGACAGCCAGCTCTTTGCGCAAATTTACAACGCATTAGGGGATGCCCATCGCCAAGCCGGCCAGGAAGAAGAGGCGCTGCTTGCGTACTTGCACACCGATCTGCTCTTTACCAGTGAACCCGATAGTCATGCCGAGGCTTTGTATTATCTGAGCCAGCTTTTTCTAAAGACGGACCCTCAGCGGGCTGCCGATGCGAAGTCGCGCCTGCAATCGCTCTATACCAATTCCGCTTGGGCTAAAAAGTAAATGCAAACGAATTATTTCCAGTCTTCTTTTCGCAATCTTGTCGATATCCGGTTTTCGAATTGGCAGTCGAACAACCTCCATCTACGATATGATTCTTGAATCATCCAAACCACTTGAACTCTTTTTCTCGAACCAAAACCCTACGATTTTAATTTCTCGTCCGGAGGCGACCGCACTATGCATGATCTGACATGCCCTAACACTAGTCCCGTTCAATGCAATGCGGACATGATCTCAACCGATCGTCGCAAGATGCGATGGACTTGGATCGTAAGTCTGCTCGCGCTTTGGCTTATCAGTGGTCCGCTTTGCTACCAAGGAATATCGCAAGAAGAAGTTGCCCAGCCCGCTGCGGCAGCGGATGCGGACGCTTCTCCACCAGCGTCGTCCGAATCGATGCTCCTCACGACCTGGAAAGCACTTACGCCACTCTATTCGATCGCCTTCTTGATGATGTCGTTTTTGCTGATTGCCGTTCTGGTCATGATGATCCTGGCCGTTCGAAAGGATAGCTTCGTACCCAATGACTTATTGCAAGGCGTCGAAGCCAGTTTGAACGACAACAATTTGGCAGCGGCCGTCGAACTCGTCAGGTCCGATGAATCGTTTATCGGTCAAGTTGTCTCGTCAGGACTTGGAAAACTTCAAATTGGTAAAGCTCAAGCGATGGAAGCGATGCAAGCGACCGGCGAAGATGAAACGATGAAGCTTGAACATAAACTCGGTTACCTTGCTTTGATCGGGAATATTGCACCGATGGTTGGTTTGCTCGGAACAGTTCATGGAATGGTGAAGTCGTTTGCCGTGATTGCAAGTAGCGAACAGACTCCGAAGCCGGCTAAACTCGCTTTGGGTATTCAAACGGCACTCTATACGACCCTTGTCGGACTCGTGATCGCGATTCCGGCGATCATTTGCTACAACCTGCTTCGCAATCGCGTGCAACGCATGGTGGTTGAAGCGGGTAACGAAAGCGAATCGATGATCGAAAAATTCGAAGTCGCATTGCGTCAAGGCCCCGCGTCATAACTTGGAATCGTGCCCATGCGTAAAAAACCAAATACCAAAATAGCCGATGGCGACATGACGAGCATGATCGACATGGTCTTTCAGCTTATCGCCTTCTTCATGGTGCTCATCAATTTTTCACAAGATGATCAGAATGCGAAGATCACGTTGCCTGAAAGTGAACTAGCCAAGCCCTCCGAAGGTCCGGCTGAGTTTCCGATCGTGATCCATTTAGATCGTGATGCCAGAATCTATATGGGCGCGAACGAAGCGACCATCGATTCGATCCGACCTCTATTGGGTACGGAAGTCGCTGTCTTAAAGTCAAACAAGAAAGAAGCCAAGGACGGCAATATTATCATCCGAGCTCATCGCGACGCACCGGGTGGCAAGGTTCAGGACTTGATCGCTAAATGCCAAGAAATGGGCTTCGAGAAGTTTGCTTTGCGCGTCAAGGAAGAGGAAATTCCATAAAGGTCGAACTATGAAATACAAATCCTCGGCCGCAGAGAATGAAGGGCAATTGCAGCTTACATCGATGATCGATGTCGTCTTCTTGCTGCTCATCTTCTTCGTGATGACCTTTAAGATCGCGGCCCAAGAAGGTGACTTTAGCGTCAAGATGCCGCTGCAGAACGAAGGTGGACAGCCGCTCGAACCCGACGCCGACCTTCCGATTAAACTTCGATTGCGGGCCGATGCCAGTGGCAACCTGGCCGACCTACTTGTCAATGACTCGCAGTCGTTCGGTACCGACTTTGCCAAGCTAAGAAGTTTCATCATTCAGATGACGCCAGGAGGAACAGACGGCCCTTCGGACGCCAAAGGTCCCGAAGTCGAACTCGATTTAGATTATCAACTGAAGTACGAGTATGTGATCTCAGCCATTACTAGCGTTACCGGATATCGACAAGGCGAAGATATTATTCGCTTAGTCGATCGAATCAAATTTGCCCCGCCGAGAAAGGCGCAATGAGATTTTAAAGGTTGATTTAGGAATGGGTCAAAAATAACTTCGAGTTTTTTTAAATCGGGTGGCACGCCACCTTCTGGTTCCGAGGCTCTGCCTCGGAACCCACTGTAACGCAGGCTCTGCCTGCAGACATGGCAATTGTTCGTGAGTGGCGTCAATCGGTGTCCACGAGGCGGAGCCTCCGAAGCAGTGCGTTCCCAGGCGAGAGCCTGGGAACGAGCGTTTTCGTGATGGCGATTAGCGAGAAGTGTCAGTTTCTTTTCTTGATCAGCGGTCTCAAGATGACGTCTTTTATTCTCGCATTAGGAGCCAGCGAGGCAAGTTCGTTGACAAGTTTCTCGATCCGATCGCGACTTTCTGGATCTTCGTACAACGTCCGAACGATTACATGCCAAAGCGTTTTGTCATCCGGCGGTTGCCAGTAGTACGCGTGCGTATGAAAGTAGGTTCCTATGCGCTTGGTTTTCTCTATGTCGCTGATGTCAACGATAAATCCGTCTTCGGAGATCCGTTGCGATTTCAGCATCTCTTCGAGATAGGCCAGCGCCTGCTCTCGAAACTCTGCGGGCCGGGCATCGTAAATTCCCTTTACGACTCGCGGAGCGATATCTTCGCTTCCATTGGCGAACTGAACGAGTGCCATCATGTTGTCGAGCGAGATCTTGTCATAGCCGATGATCTGACACTCGGCTTCCAAGATCGATAAACTACGGACTTTGACTTTGTTCGCTTCGAAAAAATGAACGGCATTCGATATCGCCTTGTTCTTCGCCAGATCTTCTTTTAAATATCGAGCCAAGATCAAGCGCTTGGTCAACAAATTCAGAAGAGTACCGCCATCATCAAGATCGTCTCCAGGTGCGTGCATCGCGACCGGGATCGCCAGCATTTTCTCTATTAATTCGTCGTACCCGGCCGCCAACAATTGAACGGCTGTGCGCCCGGCTTCGGTCTTAAGATAGGTTTGTAAATGCTCGTTGACGTCGCTGACTGTCGGAGTGAGTACTCGCAATTCTGGGTCGGTGACGAACTCGATGGTCGGTTTCATCTCGTAGAAAATGATCGAAGATAAGATTCCTCGGCCACCATCTAATTCGTCTGAATTCCGGATCAGTTTTGCGGCAACCGCAAGGCACGGTTCTGGATTTCGAACGGCCGCTTGAATCATGTATCGATTGAGCGTCGCTTGATGCCATTCATTCTGCCCATCGTCGATGATCTCGGAAAATCCGCGAGGCCAACTTGCTTTGTCTAAAGTACGACGATTGGTTACTTCCGTTTCTTGATACTGATCGAAAAGTCGACTCATGACTTCTTCTCCCACATCCTCAGGGATATCGACGAAACATAACGCATTGGCGATGAAGGCCAGTTTGGCAATCGCATTCGCGTCGTTCTTCAAATCCGTTTCCAGGACGACTCTCGCGAAAAGGCTCGCGATCGCGTCCTCTATTGAAGTTTGAGTCGCTTCTAGTGACTGGCCGTAATACCTGCAGGCCGCGCCGACCGCGTCCATGGGACGCGGATAGGACTGCGACAACGTCCTGATGGCGAGCTCCCAGTACCGGTCGTTTTCTCGAATAGTATTCTTACTCGGCCAAGTCCTCAGCCGACGCTCGACGACTTCGGCAAAGGCGACGGGATGATTCTTCGAAAGCTCCACCAGAAAATCGTAAGCTTCCTCTCGAGGCGATCCGAATTCGGGTGATGGAAGCAATGCGTAAACGACGGGCTGGCAATCGTAGCCCGCGGTCCCGAGAATTCTGCAAATCGCTGCGGCATCCAATCCGCCCAGCAACCATTCCTTGATATCGCCGGATTGTGCATTGACCTCTGAAAATTCAAGCTTGGAGTCATAGGCGCGCTGAGCTTTCTCCAATCGATCTCGCGCCCAATTCACTAACTGATCATCGGCGGCGAGATTCTTCGACATGGCTTGAAGAATACATATCCGATCGTAGATAGCCGTACTTCGAATTTCGGGCGAAAACGATGCCTTGCTGATGCGTTCCGAAAGAATGCGATCAAACTGATCGATTGCGTCATGAAGCCCTTGATCGGCTTGTCGAAGGAGAGCTCGCCCCTTTTCAGATTGATTGAGTTTATCAAAGTAGAGCGGTCCGACGGCGTCGGCGCGCTGACCAAAACTGTAGATCGACCTTCCTAGCAAGAAGACGCAGGCGGTCGAACTCGGAATCGATTTTTCTTGCAGTTCCTGAACGATCGCCTCGAAGCCGGCAACTGGGTAGAACCTCGGAAAGGACTCGGCGAGATCGCGCATAAAGTATTGAGAATAATCCGCAGCGGTCGGTGCCTGGCCAATCGTTAATTTGCTGTTACCTACGGTATAGCCGCCATATTTTCGCGCAGCGACCAAGCAAGCTTTGGCGGCGGTGAGCTTTTCGTCGTGCGAATCTGCCAGGATCGAGACGGCGCGCATCGCTTGTCCGATCGATTCGACTTCCTGGTCTTGGTTCAATACCTGCATCCAATGTTCGAATGACTTTCCTTGAAAAAGTTTGCCAGTCACGCGAGAAAGTTTTTCTTCGGAAGCGTTGCCGGCGCTTAACGAATTTGATGACGTTGCCAGGGGTGAACTCGGATTCTCTTTTTGCGTGATCCGAACGACCTGGCGATCGTTGCGTGTGAGCGAGATTTGCTCGTCGCTGATGCTCAATTGATCGGATTCGACGCCGGTCAGTTCGATCGTATACCGACCGCTTCGCAATCGTAGCGTGGCGGGTTGCGATTGCTCGACTTCGAGCTGCTCAACAATCGTTTCACCTTGCGTTACTTTGACCTGAGCCTTGGCATCGTCGGATTGAATGACGAGCGTACCGCGATCGGTAGTGATAGTAAGAAATATTCCGGCGGCGAAGACCAGCGGGAGCACTCCCAGTGCGATCCATATCGGGAATCGATTTGATGATCGACCAGTCGCGACCGGTCGCAGAACGAGATTCGAGCGTCCCGTTGGAGTTTCGTCATTGCTTGGCGGTGCCTCCAACGCTGCCCGCAATAGTGATCGTAGGCCGCTGGCGTCGCAATGCGGTTCTAGAAGCTTGGCGATCTCTTCTGCCGATTGTGGTCGTCGGTTCGGATCGACGCTTAACATACGATCGACCAACTGTGAGACTTCGATCGGCAGATCGTTTCGCAGCGAAGTGATCGATGGAGCTTCCGAGGAACCGATTGCTTGGATGGTTTTTGCAAGATTGCGTTCGGCACCGAACGGCGGTTGCTTGGCGAAGAGTCGAAAGAAAGTCGCTCCTAAGCTATATATATCGGCGCGATGGTCGGCCAGACGCGGGTCGTTCAATTGCTCGCGAGCCATATAGGGGACCGTTCCCATCATGTGGCCGACGGTGGTGAGTCGTTCGTCGGCCGCCAGCGGCGAATCGCCATCGAGCACTAATCCCAAATCGAGAATTTTTACCTGCCCATTTTCCGTAAGAAACAGGTTCGATGGCTTGATGTCGCGATGTACCATTCCGGCATTGTGAATCGCTTCAAGACCAAGGGCTGTTTGCCGGATGATCTCACAAATCGAAGCACAAGGAATATCGGGAACGCGACGGCATATTTTCCCTAGATCCAATCCGTTGAGATATTCCATGACGAGAAAGTGCCATCCATCCTCATCGCCTGCGTCGGTAGCTCGCACGATGTTCGGATGTTCCAGGGCGGCGATGGCCGTCATCTCGCGATTGAAGCGATCGAGCCATCCTTGTCGAACAAGCTTGTCGCGGTCGAGCAATTTGATGGCGACTTGCCGCTTGAGCCGTTCGTGCTCCGCTAGGTAGACGGCTCCCATACCTCCTTCCTCCAAGGCTCGAATCAATCGATAGGGGCCGAGCGTCGATTTCGGGAGTGGCGATCGATTGCTCGGTGAATTCTTGCTAGATGAATTCTCATCAATATTCGAATTTTCGTTCGGTTGCACCAAAATTTTTCCAACGATCGCCTGGCATTCCGGCTCGGCTTCGAAATGTGGGATCCGAGGATTGTCAGGCTGTTTACGAAGACACGCAAGTTCTGAAGGATACGGTTGGCTTTGCACGGCGTGCTGACAATGCTCGCAAGTTTCAACGTGCTCGATGGCTTGTTCCAGTTCTTCCGATGCGATCCGACCGGAAAGCAATCCGAGCAATTCGGTATCGCTGAGGCATTTTCGACGTACTGCGATCATGTTGTATCTTCCGTTCTTTCGGCCTTTCAGGCCTTGTCATTCTACGTACACAACTAAGTGTGGCACGACGCTCCGCCGTCGTGATTCGCGACGGCGGAGCGTCGCGGCACAATGGACGAACCCCAGTTTCTAGTCTCGACAATGCATTAGTTCCTATACGTATATCGAAAACGTTGGACAGTGCGGTACTTTCAGCGACCGAACAAGCCAGTTACCATAGAAATCATGTCAACTCTTGAAATCGCAAGCACTCCATCGACTTCGAATTCGCTGCTACAGCGGGCGTGTGAGGGCGAGCCGATCGCGTGGCAAAAGTTGGTTCAATTACACGGTCCCATGATCTACGTCTGGGCGCGTCGGACGGGCCTTCAACCGCACGACGCCGCCGATGTAACTCAAGAGACATTCGCCGCCGTGCACGCGAGATTGCCTCGATTCGAACCGAATCGCGGCAATTCGACTTTTCGCGGCTGGCTTTGGACAATCACTCGCAATAAAGCTGCCGATTGCGTTCGGCGTCGGCTTACGGAATTCCAAGCTCGAGGCGGTAGCACCAACATGGCGATGCTTGACCAACAAGTGGCCGGCCAGTCGCTACTATCGGATTCTCATGCCGAAGTCGAAACGTCGGTAGCGGAAGACGAAAGCGATCGTCGCGGTGTCATCGAGCGAGCGATGGCGATTCTCAGACAGAGTTTCGAAGATCAGACATGGCAAGCTTTTTGGCGCACCGTCGTCGATGGTTGCTCTCCGGATGAAGTCGCCATCGAGCTTGGTATGTCGAGATGGGCGGTTTATAAAGCCCGCACTCGGATTCTGCAACGCCTGCGAACGGAGTTGCATGGGCTCGAAGATTTGTCGTGAATGATTCGCAATGTGCACAGACGAACTGATTCATCAGTCGGCTCCCGCTATCTTAAACTCATTCCATTCGGAGAACTATTCAGGTCGCTGATTATTCGACCAGTGGGCACTCGCATCGTTTCCGCGGACATAGACCCCTTTTTCGTTCCATCGCATGGCGGCTCGAACGTCTGCCGAGCAATATCGAAGCGTCAAACCGCAGCGACGACGCGACGATTCATTGGCTTCTGATCCGTGCAGCAGTAAGTCGCTATGGATCGAGACTTGGCCGGCCTTCAATTCATCCCAAACGACATCGCCATATTGTTCGGCGTTATCAATGCTTTGGCTAAGAACATTATGATCGGCGGAATCGCTCGGCCGATAAGTGAGATGCCCGACATGATGCGAACCAGCGACGAATTTCATACAGGCATTTTCGCGATCAGCGTCGTCGACAGCCAGCCAAACCGTGACCGCCTTGGACGGCGACAATGGCCAATAGCTGGCGTCTTGATGCCAAGCGACGGCTTTGCCATCCTTCGGAAGCTTACAAAAAAAATGAGAACCCCAACCGATCACATTTTCACCGAGCAGATCCGATACGACATTCGCGATACGCGAGTCGTTCAAAATATCATAGACCGGTCCATACTTGAGGTGTGCCGAAGAGATCGAGTATTGGTCGCCACCGGCCGCCACAATTTTCTTCAGCAACTCATCGAAATATGTTCGAATAGCTTCGATCTCTTGGTTCGAGAATATCGAAATAGGAGCCACATAGCCGCGAACATTGTAATGCTCGATCTGCGAGCTTGTGAGGTATCGAGGACTGTCGTTCGCAATCGGATGAAATCGCAAGTCGCGATCGATTGACTTGAGTTCGCTTTCGGTCGGAGTAATGCTGAATGGGATCATAGGGTTGAGGGTTGAGGGTGGCCTAAAAAATAGGTTTCGTATTTCGAGATGCACTGCTTCGCTAGGAAATGGAATATTGGAGATTCGCTTTAACATAATCCAATCTCTGGAGGTATACCATGACCAAGAATCGAAGAAATCTTATCCCTCAGCGAAAGGCCGACATCGTTGGGCGGCCTTTCAAAAAAAATGGCCAGTCAGCACGCTGGCCGAGGAGTTGTCCATCCACAGCGAACGCTTTCGCGACGTGGCTCGACTGATCCCTTCGCATCTACGTTACGGTATCGGATACACATTGAACTTGACGCATATGACGGTTTGCGTGAGAATTCGCTTCTGATCCTTAATGAAGAGTGATATGCTGGAGGGGTTGAAAGTCTTTGCAGCAGATGAAATTTCGATCGTTCCCGTTATGAAGTAGGTTAGCGGAATCTTTTTTCTGGCAGAACGCAAATGAAATTTCAGAGAATTATCGCGAACGGGAAATTCATCCCGGAGATTGATGGCCTACGTTTTATTGCAATTCTGAGCGTCGTCCTCTTTCATCTAAATATCTTCTTGATCGAAAAGGATGTCCATAGTTACGAAAGCAACTACGACTTCTCTGTGTTCAACGCCCTACTAGCGCGAGGAAACTATGGAGTTACGTTATTTTTTGTCATAAGTGGTTTCATACTTGGCCGTCCATTCGCAGACAAGCATATCAATCACATGCCCTGTGTCTCGTTGCCATCGTACTTCATGCGACGCATTACTCGATTAGAACCGCCCTATATAATAGTCATGACTGTAATGCTGTTCGCGACTGTTTATGGGGCCAAGACGCTGACGTTGCATCAGGGCATTGCGAGCTATCTGGCTTCAATTACCTACACGCATAATTTTCTCTATGGTAGAGAGGTATTGCCGCTGCTCAATGGCGTCGCGTGGAGCCTAGAAATCGAAGTGCAATTCTATATCTTTGCTCCCTTGTTGGGATTGGTATTCCGACTGCGCAATCCGATTCTTCGAAGGCTTGCAGTCATCCTGGGATGTTTGTTTTTCCTTCTTTTGGAACATTTCGTGGCGATGCCATTTCGCTCGCTTTTGAACTATTGCGAATTCTTCTTGCTCGGATATTTATTGGCAGATCTCTATGTTTGCCGTACCTTAGCGCTCAACACCTTCAAGTTCGCATCTTTCTTTGCGTTCGTGATTTTCGCTTTCCTGTGGTTGATGCGATCCAATCAGGCTGACAACGCTTCGCAGAAGATTTTTCTGGAGATCGGAGAATTGACTTCGATATTTGGACTGTATTATTTAATTCTTTTTCAGAAAGCATTTGGCTTTCTGACATACTCATGGGTGACCAATATTGGCGGCATGTGTTATTCCATCTATCTATTGCATGTACCTGTTATAGCTTCCTTTGGGAATCAATTCATCAAACGCAAGTACGCGAACGACGGTTTAGTGAATACATTTATTTATTCGCTCGTATTGCTCACGGTTATTTATTTAGTTTCTGCAGTTTATTTCTTGCTGGTTGAACGACCCTGCATGGACAAAAACTGGCCGAAAAATTTCATTAGGCTTTTTCGATCTCTCTTGGCGCACAATTTCCTCTCTCGCAAGAACCGTTAGTGTCTTAAGTTCGGCGACAATTATACTCACTTTTGCGACAACCATCCCTTACCACTCCCAAGCATGTCGTTTATTTCGATCGATTCGACGTTCATCAGAGCAAGAGAGCTATATCCGCTCCCTTTGACCGCTATGGAGCAATTCTGGCTTTGGGATGACGTAACGACGCACCCAAAACGGTTTCGCGTAGTTATCGAATTCTCAGGTAGTCCCTGCGTAACGAGTCTTGAAAAATCGATCGGCGTCGCGGCTTCTCGACATCCGATGCTCATCAGCAGAGTCGATTCGACCGGCCTATGTCCACAATGGGTACTGCCTGAGGAGCCTAAAGTAGGCTGGCTATGGAATACTTATTCGTGGACTCAATCACCGTTTCCTCATGATTGGGATCTATCGACCGAGGGAGGATTGCGGATATGGGGAAGTCGGAATGGCGATGCGCTTAATCTTTGCTTTGAAACACATCACTCGGCGAGCGACGCGCTTGGTTTACGCCAATTCCTACGCGACCTATTCCTGGCCTATGACCAACTTGTCAAGGATCCGGACCGTCCACTCGAATTGCCGACGCTCGATTACTATCGCTTGACGCATCGCGGAGAGTTTCTACGGCCGGCTCCGACTGAAGACTCTCGATCGACGACGACTTGGGAAAAGATCGTCGGTGCCTACCACTTTCATTTTCGTGGCCCCGCGCCGATTGCTGCTCCGTCGTCTGCATCCCATAGCGAATCGAGTCATGTGCCGACGGCGCTAGCTGCGGGCGGTGCTTTGGAGAATGAACGGAACAGCCATTTTTTTCGGCATACCTTCGATCGATCGGAAACCGCCGCGATTGACGACGCTCATTCGAAATACAACATTGCCAACAGCACGTTGAATGATGCAGCGATCGCCCTGTTGATGCAGGTCATTACCGATTGGAATATCGTACAGGATACGGCGATCCGCAAGCAGAGATATCGGATTCTGATTCCGACAGACTTGCGGACACTTCGAGATAGTCGAGCGCCAGCGGCGAATCGACTAGGTTTTGGGTTCGTCGTTTCTACGACGGAAGAATGCCGCAACTTCGGCCAGTTGCTTTCGAGCATTCAATCGCAAACGCAAGCCATACGCAAATATCGGCTTGGTTTAGATTTTGTCGAGATCTTTGGAGTACTGACGAGTTATCCGAAGTTCGCAAGATGGATTATTCGTCGTCCACGGTGCTTGGCAACCGCCGTGCTCACGAACATGGGAGATGCCCTCGGGCGATTCCGCAAGCTCTTCGAGGTCGTCGATGAAAAGATCAAGATCGGCGACTTGGTAGTCGAATCTTTCGCCGGCTACCCACCGCTTCGTCCAAAAACGCACATGGGCGTCGGCCTATCGCGGTGTTCAGGTCGACTCACCATCGGAGTCATTTTTGATTCAACGCATTTCACATCTGAGCAAGCCGAAGAGTTGCATCAGCAGTGGGTCCAAGCGTGGCGTAAGCTTCCAGCTTGCGGTGAATGATCGTTTAACAAGCCAATGGCAAACGAATACCACTTTGTTTACTACGCCTTCCAAACTTGATTGAGATTGCAGCGAACATCCTTCATAGCGTTTCGCGTATCGATGATCAACAATGACCAATCCGCGAGTTGTTGGTAGTCAACATTGGCATGAGCTGTGCAAATCAAGCAGGCATCGAATGCACCGATAATCGATTGGTCCCAATCAATCGATTTGAGTCCCGCCCATTGTGGGTGAGCGCGCGTCGATGGGATCGTCGGAACGTACGGATCGTAGAAGGCGATTTCGGCACCATAATCGGCTAACTTATCCATGAGAACCAAACTGGGGGATTCTCGCATATCATCAACATTGGCTTTGTAGGCGGCACCGAGTATCAATATTTTACTGCCGCGAATCGCTTTGCCTTGCTGATTTAATGCTTGGAAAATGTTTTGAACAACCCAGTCCGGCATGGCTGTATTGATCTCGCCAGCGAGTTCGATGAATCGGGTTGCATGACCATACTCACGAGCCTTCCAAGTCAGGTAAAAAGGATCGATTGGGATACAGTGACCGCCGAGTCCTGGTCCTGGGTAAAACGGCATGAAGCCAAACGGTTTGGTCTTCGCTGCGTCGATGACTTCCCATATATCGATCCCCATTGCGCCATAGACGGTTTTCAATTCGTTGACCAAAGCAATGTTGACGCTTCGGAAAATATTCTCGAGTAGCTTTGTCGCTTCGGCGACTCGGCAGGATGACACGGGGACAATTGTTTCGATTGCCCGCGAGTAAAGGGCGACGGCTTTTTCTAGACACGCTGGCGTAAAGCCGCCAACGACTTTGGGAATGCTCGCAACTTTACTTTCCGGGTTGCCTGGGTCTTCGCGTTCGGGTGAAAAGGCTAAATGAAAATCGACACCTGCCGTCAATCCAGAAACAGACTCCAAAACGCTTCGCAGGTCTTCGTCGGTCGTACCCGGATAAGTTGTCGATTCAAGGACTACCAACGTACCGGGCTGTAGATACTTGGCGATCGCCTCGCCAGTTCGCAGGATATACGAAATATCGGGTTCTCGATTTTTTCCAAGGGGAGTCGGCACGCACAGCGCCACCGCCTTGCAATCGCGAACCATCGAAAAATCGGTACTCGCCGTCAGATTTTTCGCGGCAACATGGGTTGCGATTCTGTCGGCGGCGATGTGATGGATATACGATCGCCCGCTGAGAATCGCGTCGACCTTTTGCTGGTCGATATCCAACCCAAGTACGCGACAGCCAACGGTTGCAAATTGCAAGCACAATGGCAACCCGACGTAACCTAAACCAACGACAGCAAGATCAAATGACATACGGTGGTCGTTCAAGCCAAGTCTTTAACCTTTTTTGCGACTTGTTGTTTTCGAATGGTAGTAACCGTTTGACTTAGCGCCGTTCGCACCGTAGCCGTACCCAACCATGTAACCATTCTTTCGATTGCCGTTGATTTCGTCCTTGAGATCACTTGCATTCACGACGACTCCCAGTACTGACGCGTCGACTTCGTTGAGCATTTCAACGGTGCGACGAAGCTCGACTCGGCTTTGGGGGTTAATGCGCACGACGATTAACATCGCATCCGCGACTGTTGAAATAATGCATGGATCGGCGACAGCTAGGACTGGCGGGCAATCTAGGATAACAAAATCGTACTGCTGTTCGAGTTTGTCGATTAGATCAGCAAATGCTTTCGAAGCTAGCAGTTCGGCAGGATTAATGGGAATCGTGCCGGCTGCCAGAATATCCAGGTTGTCGACTTCTGTTGGGAATATAACGCTGTCGAGATTGACATTGTGAGCCAGGACATCGGCGATTCCTTGCCGCTCATCGCTATGAAAGAGTTTCGCTACGGCAGGTTGACGCAAGTCGCATTCCATCAACAGGACACTTCGACCGGCCTGAGCAATGCTCGTCGCAAGATTCGCGGACAATAGCGATTTACCGTCGCCACTATTGGCACTGGTAATCGCAAATGTTTTCGCTTTTTCTTCAGTTGCTCGAAACATAAGAACCGTCCGGAGTCCGCGAAAGACTTCCGATTCCTGCGATTTCGAGTCATGGGCAGTGCAAATTGCCGGATTCAGTTGCGACCCGGAATTTTTGACCATCTGAAGATAGTGTCTGGCGCTGATCGATTTGAGTTCAGGAATCTGACTTAGAATCTGTAGATCGCTCACCCGCTCGATTTCTTGAGCGGTACGCAAGGAACGATTTTGGAATTCCGATAGAGCGGCCCCGCTAAAGCCCAGCATCAATCCCGTCATAATGGAAAGCGCTAAAGTGCTTAGCAACTTGGGCGCGACCGGTTCCCCAATATCGGCAGCTTCGAGCGTCTCGCTAACAAGGCCACCGTATCCCGCTGCTAAATTCACATCGCGAAGTTTATCGATCGTCGCTTCGTAAAGAGTTCGTAGATCCTCGACGCGTTCTTTCAGCATCTCACCATCGAGTTCATAGCTTATAAGTTCACGGGCTTCGCTTTTTGCTTTTGCGCTTTGCGCCATTAGCTCGTTGCGTTTGGCCTCGATGTCCGTGAGGTCGTTTTGTAGCAAGCGTAGGTAGGCGTCGGTGAGCGATTTGGGATCGATTATCGAGCCATCGCCGACATACGATGTTTGCTTGTTCTTGTCATCAACAAATTTTTCCATATCCGCAATTTGCAATCGCAGCGCTTCGACACTTGGGTGCAGCGACCCATATTCCAGCTCGAGCCTTTGCTGGCGTTGGCGAAGCTCCATAAGGCCTGCCGCCTCGGTTTGAGCTGCGCTGATGCGCATCGGTTGCACCGATTGAAATTCGGCAGTCGTAGCGTCGCCAGCGAAAACCTGTAGTAGAATTCCGACCCGCTCAGCGCTCTTGGCGTCGATCAGGGCCATGCGTTCAATATCGGTAGTCCGCTTGTTGGCCGAATTCGTTTCTTCGCGTGCGTTGATCTCTTTTAATTGCGTGGCAACAACTTGCAAACGAGATTCGATCTCGGTTTTCTTTAACTGGATCGCGTTCAATTCCGTTTCTATTTGCTCGTATAACATGCGCGGAATGTTGGTGCTTTCACGTCCATTCCACAAAAGTGGAGCCTCCTGTCGGAATTTGCGATATGCATCATTGGCTTCCGCCAATTCTTGCTTATTGATCGACTGGGCTTTGGCAATCGTTTCGACTAGGCGTTGTTTGTCGTCGGCAAACTTATCGTGTACGAACGCCTGGAAATTTTTCACGATCGCGTCGAGAAGCAACTTGCAGTCTTCAGCGTTCTTGTGGCGTAAACTCAAGCGAATAGTGTGGGCTTTCTTGATAGCTCCCGCTCCGCCTCGAGTCGCTGTGAGATTTTCACGAATATAATCAGCGGGCGAGCGATGGGTCGGGTTCATTGCTTTTACCAGACTCGGCAAATCGGTAAGTTTTTCTTTCGCCAAACCCTCGTTGATCAACCTAGTCGATTGAATCATAGCCAAGTGACTTGCCATACTATCGTCCGACAGAGAACGATCGGAGACTGCCGCCGACTCGACGGAGCCGGTCGCGGCCACTTCGTTCTTAGGTTCCAAAAGGATTTCGGCAGTCGACTCATACGTTGGACTCGCAGTAACGTAATAGGCCGCGCCCAAAGCTAAACAAGCGACGACCGATAATACGATCATCCAAAAATGCCGCATCGCGATCTGCAAAACATCGATTTGCAGCGATTCAGAGAACTTCGAAATGGACTGTGAACGACGATTTAGTGATCGACTGGTTTGATTGGATTGAAGCATAGACTTAATCGATAGTTAAAATGAGCTCTTTCCCCGTGAATGAAAACGCGGCGGAAATTGCTGCCTTATTCTTTGCCCACAATTTCTGCGATTCTAAATCCCGAGTTTAATGGTTTCATGCATTATCGTTGAACAGAAGGAAATTGGGAAACGGTTCCGAGCGAAATATTCCGTTTTGGTGATGTTGAAATCCGATTGTACTACCTTGACTTTGAAAATTCTTGCGGTGCGATTTCACGCCAATGTTCGAGGGACGACCGAAAATCGTAGCGAAAATGGAATTCCAAATCGATCAATCGCTGCGGCACAATCCACGTTTGTGTGGCTGCTTTTCGCACTCGAACGGGGTGAATGGGGCTTTTTCCAGCCGTCATTAACTGAATGGCTGAAGCCGTCGAAGCTAAAAAGCCTATCGGAATACTGAACTTCGGTTCAGAAACGTTCACCAATTCGGCGATGGTTTTGGCGACTTCCGAAAGCGGAAGCGTTTCCTTTTCAACGTAATTATAAATGAGGTGGGGATCAGGTCGATCGAGCATAAATTCGATGCTATCGATTAAACCCTCAATGTATCCGTATGATTTGCGTATGTCCCGTCGACCAGGAAAGGCAAATCTTCCTCGCTTGATCGCTTGAATCAACCTTCCGATATTGCCTGGATCTCCATGTCCATAAATTACGCCGGGCCTCACAACAACGAGCCGTTTAGATTTCGCGTCAGCCTTCCAAGCTTCTAAGATAAGTTCACAACAGAGCTTCGATACTCCATAGGGCGTTGTCGGTTCGAGCGGCGAGTTTTCATCTGTCGCTTGGCTAGTCGGACCGTACACGGCAATGCTGCTCGTGAAAAAAATATTCTGACATCCGATCGAGTCAGCATACGAGGCTATATGCCTTGTGGACGGAATGTTCGTTCGAAAGTATTCCGAGGCATGGTGTCCAGGCTCTCGATGAACGGCAGCAAAATTTAAAATCCAATCGACGGCTCCTTCGATTCCAAGCGACTTGGCTGAAATCGGTTCTCGAGCATCGTGCCGTATAAAAGAAATACCGTCTGGCATTGGTACTGCTGGCGGGTGCAGATCGACTAGCCATATCCGCTGAAAGCGCTGGGTAGCCTGAAGTCGCATTGCCACGCTTCGCCCGATGTATCCAGTGCCGCCGAAAATGATGCATTGCTTCATCGTGGCTGTTGGCCTGACAAGAGTATCGATAAGTCAGTGAGTCGATTCATAGCGTATCGAGGTCTTCGACAAAGTTGCTAATAATCTTTTTCTTATCGAGGCAATCCTCGGCAAACTGACGGGCGCGTAGACCAAATCGTTCACGCGATTCGTGATTGTCCAATATTGTTTCGATGGCCTCAGCAAATTCAGCCGATTTTTCAGGTGTCACCACGATACCGCGGTCCTTGAGCACCTCAGCCAACTGCGTCTCGGGAAACGCCGTCGCCAGAATGGGTCGACCGCTGGCAAGCATACCTGTCAATTTCGACGGCATGACAAGATCTGCCACGTCGGCTCGTTGGGGAAGGAGATGGAGATCGGCTGCATTCAGCAGTTCGTTCAAGCGTTCCATTGGTTGCACTTCCAACCAACTGATGTTCTCGAGGTCTGCCGCATAATCCTTAAGTCTTTCGATCGCCGCTCCGTCGCCACAAAGTGCAAAGTGAAGATCTTTTCGATGCTTGAGCTGACGCGCCGCGTCGATGATGATCTCCAACCCTTGCTTTTCACCAATGTTGCCCGAGTAACTCGCGAGAAATTTATCATTTGGCAGCTTGAACTTGTCCTTCAGTTCATCTCGATTGGCCATCGGAAAAATTTCATTGCAATCGACCCAATTTGGAAACAATCGAGAGCGATCGTGTGGGACGCCCTTTTCCCAGAGCCGTTCCACCATCCGAGGCGTTATGCTCGACACACGATCAAAGCGTCTCATCAGAAACGCTTCGATCGCGAGAATGGTTTTTTTTAACCAGCCAGCTCGCAAGATGCCCAACTCGAATGCCGCATCGACTTCAAAATCCTGGACGTGCAGCCACGTCTTGATGCCGAATAATTTGGCTGCCAACAGAGCAGCAGGCAGACAAAACATCGTCGGTTGGATGACCATCAAAACGTGCGGGCGCTTGGCTGCCTTGCGGAGAATCGATGGAAAACTTGAAAGGCCAAACGAGGCAAGATGGAGGATTCTCTTGAGGCCCGTGACGCGCTTTGGAACCCACAATGGGCATCGAACGATCTGAATTCCATCGATCGACTCGGACCGATAGCTCCACGCGGAATATCCTGCCATCACCTGCCAACTCGGATAGTAGGGCGGTGTTGTGACGACCGAGACCGCATATCCTCGCGAAACCAGATCGACAGCTAATTCACCCGTAAATTTTCCTATCCCAACTTGTTCGGGAAGGAAATTTAGACCGTGAATTAAAATTTTAGTTTTGCTTTGAGGCAACGTAGTTTAGACGTTTCGCTCAAAGAGATAGTCGGCTTGAATAAGCTGCGATTGCTGGTACTCGGCATTGTACCTACCGACTTCCGAAAATCCGTGCAATTGCAGGAAGTCAGCCACCTCGCGTTTGAGGGCTTGCCCTTCATAAAGTTCCACATCCGAGCATTCGGCGTAAACATACCGAGCGGTACTGAGTGTTTGAACTGCGCCCTTCAACACATTCAGCTCGTAGCCTTGCACATCGAGTTTCAAGAGTTGGCGACTTCGACCCGACCACAAATCCGATAAATCGTCGAGTCGCTGAACCGGGACGTCGATGGTGCCCACTTCGGCAGTGTCGCGAAAGCATTCGGTCTGACGGCGACCGATGGGCAGCAGCGAAGAACTATCGGCGCTTTGGCTAAGATGCAATGTCGCTGTCCCTTTCGACTCGCCAAGGGCAGATTCGACGAGTGTGACATTCGATGATAGACCATGGACCTTTCGAAAGATCTTGGCTTCGCCCGGAATCGGCTCAAAGGCAACGACGGCTTTGCCAGGCTGGGCAAGTTGGCAAGCCAAAGTGAATTGTCCTCGGTTGGCACCGACATCGATGATCCCATCGACGTCGAGCGATCTAAGTATCGATAGGTGCTCAACCGACGGTGCCACACCGATGCGTAGACCTCGCCAACACGAAGGATGAACTATCGATGTAAAGAGCTTGCGCCATCGAATTCTAAGAAGCGCCATGTTCATTTTTGCTGAGCTCCGAGAAAGCGAATGGCGTCCGCCAAACCAGTGGATTCAATCGCTCGCAATTCTTCATAACGCTTTCGACATCGCCGCCGAGCAGCACAAAAAAGCGATTCAGAGACGTTCTTGGCTTGTTCTATGGCGATATTCATAAACTGCTGACGATCCGACGCTATCGTTCCGGCATCGCCCAACAACCATTCAATACAACCTCGTCGCATCGCGACACAAGGAATGCCATAAGCGAGCGCTTCCACCAATACGATCGGCTGTGCCTCGTTGACATACTCCGATGGAAACCAAAAGAAATCCAGCTCTCGAAAATAGGCATCCTTGTCGGCCCCATACAATGGACCACGAATCTTTAACGAGGTGCCAAACTGCAGACGAGCCAATTCTACGAGTTCGCGTTCGTTTGCACCCGTCAACGGACCCGCCAATTGGAGTTCGCAATCCATTTTTTGTTGTCGCAATTCAGCAAAAGTATCGAGTACGGTTTTCAAGCCTTTCTCAATCGAAAGATTGCTGAAATGCCCAATGCGCAATGGCTTGTTGTTCAAGACGTCATTTCGACTGGCATCGGAAAGAGCCGACGTGGCATAGGAGTTGGGCAGGATCACCGCTTGAGCTCGCCGAGTATATCGTTGGTCATACGCAGCTTGCATCGTATCGCTAAGAAAGATATGTCCGTCGCGTTCGGTGAGGATTCGATTCAACCAAGCCATTGATCGACTTGGTGCGTTGAGGTAGCTATACGAATGATGGTGGACCAGAATCGGAATACGTCTTGACGAACATGCGATCGCGAAGCCGATGTTATAGATCATCGTAATACCAGCACTTAGCGGCATGTAGCAACCAGTAATCTTGGATCGAGAGGCGAACAGGCATTCACAACCGGCTCGAACACTTCTCGCGAGCCTAGAAAGCTGACCGCCGCTTCGTGTCTGGGATGGCCGACCAACGGATTTCACTTGCCAATCAATGGCGTTCGACGTCGCGGCAATGAACCGCTCCGTCGCGACCGTCAATCCGGTTACCGGCGGCGGCAGCGGTGCCAAAGCTATCGCTCGCGGTTTCACGGCAAAGCTAGAAATCATTCGTACTGATTTCGTCGATGAATATCCGAGCGTGGGCCAGCATCGTAAGACTATCCATCGACAAAACTATCCGTCGGCTGGGTGCGGCTGAAGAATTTCATGTCCGGCGAAACGCGCCCGATTTCCTTAGCCGGTACACCTCCGTAAATTGTGTAAGGGCTTGAATAGTTTTTATTGAGGAGCGACATCGCGCCCAGGACGCTAAAGTCGGGAAGCTTTGCACCTCGCAAGACAACCACATCAGTGCCGACGAAACAGTACTTGCCGATCTCAATGGGTTCGCAGTCTTGTGTGTCTTCGGTTAGATCAATCGCATGCGTCAAGAATTGCGAGCCATATCCGGCCAATGTCGCAAACGCACCAATCCGAATTGCGTCTGAGCAATCGAAGAGATGGTTATTGGTGATCGCCGCTCGATCTTCAAGCACCAAATTGCTTTCGCGATCAACGCGTTTGGAATAGTGCGATCGCAAGCCTCGCTGTTGGTATCCCGTAATCCAGTTACCGCGACCTATGATCGACTCATGTCCCATATCCAATAAATCTAAGTTATAGATAAAATTCAGATGCCCGATTCGGGACTTTTCATCCATCTTGCAACGGCGGACATCCAAGATCGAAAATCCGATTCGAGCCGTCGGATGGATATCATACCCAAAGACTAAATTCAAAATGGGCCGGCGTAGCACCCACGGCAGCAACACCAGCAACGCTGACACAATCAATCGTAATTTGGATCTCATTTATACTTGCGATGTCGATCGAGCCGCGATCAAAGCAAACGTGTTTTTAAAACCTAACCAAGTTCCAATGGGTTGAAAAATACGGCTTTGAGTACTGAAATACGAAACGATTCGGCAAGAGAACCCTTGAACCCGAAATAAAGTTTCGATGGCATCTTGATCGACGCCATCCCGCAAAACATGATACTCCGCATTGTCATAAGGAGAATCTTCGCGAAATTTACCGCGAGCGCGTCGGAGATACCTCCCAAGTCCATTCCAGGCGTCGGCTTTGCCAATTCGCCAAGTTGCAAAGGCGAGACGATCAAAGGAACGCGTTCCAGGTGCGAGCGTCGCATATTTGAGTGGGTCCTGAAACGAGAAGAATTGTCCATGATCAGAAAGGCGAGGGACGACGGCGCGCAGCATGCTTTGGTAATCGGGGACGTGATGTAAAAAGGAATTAGCCGTGACGATATCGTATTGTGTTACATCTTTTTGAAGTGTTTGTTCGATGTCTTCACATCGAACTGTCAAACGGTCGCCGTGCTTTGCGCATTTTTTCTTCAAGGTCTCTAACATCTCGCTGGACAAATCCACCGCCGTCACGTGAGCGCCTAATTCCAACATCGGTAGGGTTACCGATCCTTCGCCAGCTCCTAGATCCAATACGCGAGGTGCATCCGTATACTTTTTGGCCTCTTCGAAAAGCTCGACAACCAGTCTTGCGTACAGTTCTCGCAACGATGCATGCTTCAAATGCGGTGCGCCGTCGATATACTCTCGCGCACCTTCTGCATCGTAGCAAGCGATATTCGCTAGACTGACTCGATTTCTAAGGTCAGCAACTTCGTTCAAAATTTTGTCCTCATCTTCGATTTGCGGTGACTATTCTTATTCTCTCAACAACGACTTCACATCCATAAGTCGATTGCCTTTCAAACGCTTCCAATAGTTCGGAATATTCTGAATGCGAAACCGCATAAATTCATAAAAGGCCCGCCAGTCCTTTGTTATGGCATGTTGCTTAAGCAAATGTTCAAGTTCGATCCCCGCTTGCTCTCGATTGGACGATAACTGCCCAGGCTGGAGCATGAAAGTCGCGCACACGCAATTCACATATTCCATCTTAAAACCGGCCTCGATGGCGCGCAGCCAGAAATCATTGTCGGCTACAATCGAATAGCTGCAATCGAAGCCTCCAAGGCGCTCAAACACTTCTCGTCGAAATAGCGTAGCTTGCTGAGTAATGCTAACGGCACCTCGCGCCAGCAAATATTTGAACGATTTATAGTATTCCGACGACGTCGATTCGAAAATAGGCTTACCGTCGCAATCGACAAACAAAACACGAGCGTAAGCAATCGATACGTCGCGATTTTGGTCGAGAACATCAAATAGGCGATGAAAATCTTTGAGCCAACTGTCGTCATCATTGATATAGCCAACGTAGAGGCAATCTTGCTTGGCGGCATTTAATCCAGTATTCACCGCTCCGTATACGCCGCTTTTGTTCGGCTCTGCCATAACTTCGCAATGTGGAAAGCGATCCCGCAGTTCGTTTTGGACATGCTGGGGGCAGACAAGTACATGCTTAACACGTTCCCCACCCACTTGCTGCACGGAATCGACGGTACGAACGAGCGATTCGCGATTGCCGAGCGTCGGAGTAATAATGACCGTGTCGACGGAACGTGCTTCACGCATCAATGCTCATCCAGTTTGTCATATTCAATTTCGGATCGTTCGCAAATCCATGCGGTCACAACATTGCCGAACATAACGTCAATGGCTAGCAGCAAAACCGCCGATAGAAATGCCGCTTGAAAATAGAGGCTTTTAAAAATCGAGGAAACAGGAGCGAGCAAGAAAATGGTTGCGATGTATGCGGCAAGGAAATTGGCGAACCACGAATAAAAGAATTTCGTCTGGCAGAGTCGATAAAGAATCCCCAAGGCAGCGCAAAATGCAATCGTTCCCAATAACTTGAAGTCGATGCAGAACTCGCGAAATGCCGTGGCCCATATGTTGTTCTCAATGCCAAACGGATAGTAAAGTTCGTCAACGGCTTGCTTGAATCGAGGTCCGTCGTTGAAGCCTATTCGGCGCGTCAACAGGCTAAACGAATGTTGTCCCCAAGCCGGCTCTAGCCTATCTTTTTCTAGGTACATTCCAAATCTCTCGATCGTATGCAACAGATATTCATCCACCATTCCAATCGTTAACGCAATCGTATAGTTCGATTTCTTGAACCCAATCGTTCGAGTTATTTCAACGCCTGTTTCGTAAAAAACATCCATGGCATCCTCTCCAAGCCCCTCCGTTGATCGGACTGCAGCAAATCGAGCATTTACAAATGCTAAAATGATAAAGCTAATTACGACTGCAAAAACCGCAGCCGATTTAGGGATTCGTGAGATAAAAGCGGAATAGTGCGCTACGAAAATCGTCAGAGTAAAGCAAACGCCGCAAAGTACATCGTATCGAGCTCCGAATGACGAAACGCTAACCAGCAGCATTGAACCTAACAGGAAAAACGTGAATGCAAGCCAGCGAGGGTTCAATGATCTTCGCGTTGTCTCGAATAATATAAATGCCACCGCTGGACAGATGAGCGAAAAAATTCGTGAAAAGCCGCTATCGATCGCAACCTCACCTGCAATGTGGCTATTTCGAAGTTCGCTCAGCGTCAAGTCGCCGGTTGCTCCAGACATGCGATAAAACGAAAAGAATGCCGCGAAGGACAAAAGTGTCAGAAAAATTACGACCCAGTTTTTTAACTGCAGGCGATGGCGGTCAAAGGCAACATTCGGCTGGCAGGATGCGGGAATGATGAAACAGGCCACTAAGAATGCGCAGACAACGCTTTCGGTCAACCCGTATGGTATGCCAAAGGAAGGCAATCTCAGCCAAGGCGCGATAAAGACAAATGCCCATGCGTACAACCCCAGCTTTATCTCTGGAGCCAACGAAAATTGTGAAGCGGCTGACGTGTTTTGTCGCATGGATCTACTACGGCTACTGTTGTAAGCCAACTGGAATGTATTTTGGGTCCCAGATCCCCCATGGCATTCCGTTGTCCCCTGACTTTTTATAGAACGCGGAAAGATGGTCCTGAAGATAGCGACATTTTCGATATCGTTCTAGGATCGTTTCGGCATCTTGAGACGAGGCCGGTTGCGCAGCGAAGCGTGTTGTGAAGTCGTCGTTGGAAAATGCATAACTTTTCGACGGTTCATGCCACCATGTCTGAGATTGCTCCGTCCCTGAAGTCGTCACTGCCCATTTCGCGTTTGGTTTGAGAACACGCCGTATTTCGACAAGTGCTGCATCCAATGCATCCAATGGAATATGCTCCCAAGCCGACATAGAAACGACAGCATCAAATTCAGCGGTTTCAAGTTCAGGCATGTTGCAAAGGTTACCGACCAACCATTGAATCGAACCGATGGGTTGCGAAGCCGTTACATACTGAGCTCGCCATCGATCATGGCGGCGTGCATATATTTTCGAACGAAGCAATCGATAGAGGGATGTCGATTTTGTAAAGTCCTTCATTCGACGCAAGACGCGATTTGATCCGCTACTTATCGGATATGTTTGATCGAGAAAATCCTTGTATGATGTTGGTCTAAAACTAGGCAATGAGCGTCTTGTTATCTTATAGCGATCGCGAAAAGGTACGGCAGGCTCGATGAGCGCCATATCAACATTCGTAACATGAAACCCCATTTCCGCCAGCATGAATTGGACTGGGCCGGTTCCGCCACCGGCATCGAGAACCTTGTAGCTCTTCGGCCAGTTTTTGGCTTGCGAATAGATCCAAACCATATCGGTAATATAGTGCCAGCCGATTTGTCGCCGCTGCGCATCGTGCAAGAACGATTCGACGAAGGCAAAGTCGGACGACTGAATTTGGGCTTCTGGATCGATAAACTCGAAGGTCAACATTGGAATAATTGTGCTGTCACTTAGTATTGCGATGCGTTTGGTACGATTGTTACAGCCATCGTTAAGTTGGAACCGGTGCTGGTTCGCCTACCCAATCCTTAAGCTCCATCCGTGGAAAGAGTTCTAGCTGACCGCCGACGGTACAGTTGATGATTCGGCGGCCATAGGCTCGATAGATGTCGCCTGCCATCGAATAGAAAAATTCGCTAGCCACGAGGTCAGGCAGTTGCCATTTTTGGCCTCCTGAAAAATATCGCGGGTCGAAGTGACTTTCATCCTTCGCCCCCGAAGTAACCGTAGCGTTCGCCGGACCTTTCGACGCGAAATTATGATCGCAGCCGATCAAAGCAACGTCGGTAAAGCCGATATGAAAAGCGATTTGAAGAGTCGCGGCCGTTACCGTACACCCCTCGTTGATACTCATCGAACAATCGCGAGCCATTTTTACTTGCTGCGAAGTATGCAAGAATGCGATGTTGTCACGGCTCTTTATTTGCGTTCGCCCTCGGCAGTTGATAAACAACGGCAACTCGGTTGCGTTGAAGAAATTGGCGTTTTGCTCGATGACCAGTTGGTTCACGGCTACGATCACGTCGGGGCGAAATGGATTGCGATCAAAAAGTAGATTGATTTTATTTAAGCCAAAAGCAAATGTTCCTTCTAGCAGCGAAAGATCTGACTGAAGTAAGCTTGGTCCATTGCATACGATGACGGCCTTCTTTCCATCATATCGATTCTTCCACGCCCGCATTTTCCGCCGCGAACGAAAGGCTTCGACGGTCAAATCCCATCGAAGCCGGTCGAGTATCATCCCGATTCCAGCTCGATAAGGATTCATCGTCGGATGTTGAGTTGCGTAGGCTGATACGCCTTCGGTGCTTTTATTGATGGTTTTCATGAACGTTGGCGACGAAGGAAGTTCTGTTTGATAAGCGACAAGTTCGTCAAACAGCGGTGTGTGAAGGATAATTGTTTGATTTTTAGATGGCGGCCACGCGGGCGATAGACGTCGCGCAAGCACTGAATCTGTTGGGCTTCCGTTTCATTGCGTGGCGCACGTCGCAAAAAAAGGTAGTCGGCAGATGCCAGAAATGAATTCATGTAGCCCGTCCATCCCGCAACCTCAAAGCCACGCTTATATAAAAAGTCCTTGACCTCGTCCTCGGTTACTAGTCCTTCGTAAAGCGGGTATCGAAAGAGTTCCAATTCGAGTCCGATACAATCTGTTTCGATAAATTCTTGGGCCCCTTGCAAGACAAAGTATTCGCCGCTTTGCGTATCGCTCTTCAAAAAATGAAATCGCAAGTCATCGCCGATTGCCCGGCGCAATTCGGCTAGAACAGTGTCGAGTTTGTTGACCTTGCCCGGGAATTCTCGATCGATGACGGCATGGTGAAACCAAACCTGGTTTAAGACCCGATTGCCTTGCTTTTTGAGGCGGTCGAAATTTTCTTCGACCCAAGTCACATTTTGTTTGAGGAGCGACGACCCAACGCCCTTTGGACCTGAAACATGAAACGTCGCGTCACCATCGGCATTCCATATCGCGGTGTTATATCGAAGGTGATCCCCATGCAACACGGCTGGCTCATTGGGTTCGAAACTCAAGCTGCGTCCGACCTTATCTTGATGAGCAGACCAAGGAGGATCGAAGCCACCGACAGCTCCAACATCGATGATATTTATCTTTGAACTCAACACAGTTTACCCTTTATTTTGGCCTCTTCCGCAAAATCTATGGGTCAAAATTGACTATTTATCGTTACGGATAGAAAACCGAAGTTTCAACGGACACCCGTTTCGCATTGGATTTTTGAGGCATCACTCCGATGTCCAAAGTTGAAGAAAAACAACCCACCAGACGATCAGTCCGGCGGGTTGCCGAGCGCCTTTGGCGCATCGGAGCCATCCCTTGTAAATCCATCCGCCAAACTCATTGCACCATCCAAACCATAGCAATTTTTTGGGTAAGCATTTCCGATCAGAAAGCGAACCTTGGTTTTTGCAATCACTCAGTCCAGTGTTTTCCTTGTATATCACGGCTAAAATCGATTGCGGATCACGAAAACCACCCACAGTTTCTGCGGAAGAGCCGGATTTTGCTTACTGTTTGAATTAGCGATTCGCCTTAAAATGCAGTGTTTGTAAGCGGGGCTGCGCTAGCCGCCGGTGTATTGTCCGAGACCGAAAAATCGGCGGCGAGCGCCGTGCCGCTCACGACCTCATACAATCTTGCGATTCATTACGAGGTTGCTTTGAGGAAGCCCGACATGAGATCGATGGCCTTTAAGGAAGTGCGTTGAACAGCATCGATCGTATTCGATGAATTATGTGAACCAAAGAGGCATCGATCACCGAACTCTCTCAACGGCGAGCCCGCCGGGAGCGGCTCAATCTCGAACACTTCAAGAGCCGCGCTATGAATGGCGCCCGAACGAAGACCATCGGCAAGCGCGCTTTCGTCGACCAGTGGTCCTCGGGCAACATTGATAATTCGAACGCTTGCCTTGCATTTCTTGATCGTTTCGGCACGCAACATGTGCCGATTGTCTTTGGTCAGCGCACAAGTAAAGACGAGGAAGTCGGCTTCGGAAATGCGCTCTGGCCACGCTGCTGGTTGTAAACAATCAAGTCCGACTATCGGTTTGTAATACGGATCGTAAACAATGACTTTCATATCGGCAGCGACGAGGCGCTTCGCTGTTTGCCGACCTATATCGCCAAAGCCAATCAGCCCGACCGTCCGATCGGCCAACGAAATTCCAGCCGGTTTCGCCCATACTCCCGCCTTTACCTCGCGATCGACGGTATACGTTTGGCGCGCTAGAGCGACAACGTAGGCCATCGCGATATCGGCTACTTCTCGTCCAAACATCCCCGGTGTATTGCTGATCGGAATGCCAAGACGTTGGCAAGCGCTGAAATCAACATTGTCGACACCGACTCCCCACTTTACCGCGGCCTTGAGTCGACCAGCTTTACCAGCTTCAAAGACCCGTGCGGTCGCTGGGTCATCGCCGATAATCCAACCATCGAATTGCGGAACTAGTTCAATCAATTCTTCTTCCGAAAGAATCTGGATAACATTCGGCGTCTCGATCTCGATCTGATGCTGATCGAAGAGAGGTCGAAATCGGTCGATGGCACGCAGCATCGGAGGACAGGTGATGAGGACTCGCATAGTCATTTGAGAAGTTAACGGGTTCAGGTTTTGAGAGTGAACATTGGTGAGCGCAGGTTAACCGGTTCTTTGAGCATAAACATGATGGTTTTCATCGATACGCACCGAGAATCCTGCTTGGCGAAGTTTCTGAGCAACTTGATCGGCCGTTCGAACGCCGTCCCGAATATGGTAGGCCGCAATTACAGCGTACCGCGTGTGCTGGAGCATTTCGGTTGCACCGTCCAGCGCTTCGTACTCGGCTCCTTCGATATCCATTTTTAAAAATTCAACGGCCTGACGAGGATGCAATCGCTTCCACATTTCGTCAAGTTTTTCTGTTTTGACGACAAGCTTTTCTTTGGATGGGTCGGCCAATGCTTGACCAACTTGTCCTTTGACATCGGGAACGACCGAACTGCTTCCATCGGTATTTCCGATAAAGAAATCGAGTTCTGTTTCACAATTCCAGCACGCCCGCTCGACGACTTCAACATTTCCTCGATCGCTCGCAATGCGTTGTAACTTTTTTATATGTGACGGCAGACACTCAAATACAAAGACTTTTCCTGTGCTGCCGACCATTCTGGAGAACTGTTCGGTTTCGTAACCAAGTTCGCCACCGACATCGAAGACGACAGTCCCTTTTCGAGGAACAAAGTGTCGAAAATACTCGATGGTAAACAATCGCGGCGCAAGAACTGGAAAAGCTTGGCCACGCGTGTAGGCCCACCAGCCGGAAGATTTTGGAATAAAGAAGCAAACTCCCGTTCGCGAACTGAAAGCGCTATAAAGAGGAAAAACTACGGCTCGAACGAAATCTTTAAATCTATGAAGCATGGCGTATTCTTAATTTAGTAAACAAGCCTAGCGGGCTAGTCGCTCGGCGATATCCCAGCCATCTTGATCGTCGATATCCATCGATTCGATGCGAGGTGTGACGAACATCTTCGGCTTTAATCCGATTCGAGCCTTGGTCGCGGAAAAACTTTGTCGGTTAAAGATATACAGATTGGAGTTCTCTTCGTACCACGGTTCGAGGTCTTGAGTCCGAATCAAATTGTTGGGATCGTGGTTGACTGCCGAGCCATCGGTGCGATAGAAACGTGTCTGGAAGAAATTGACGGTAAATAAGCTATCAGCCGTTCCAGCATCCACGCCTTGGTGATATTCACTCAGCGCATGGCTAATGCTTTTCGTGCTCAGCAACGGATTGGTCGTATGGGTCATTAGGTACTCTTGGCTATCGATCGCCGCGATATCATCCGCCAAGACCAAGTTCATGCTAACGAAGTCGCCACATATTTCAGGCTTGCGGTCTCGAATGAGGATTCGCTCCTGATCGACCAATCCATGCTCGGCGAGAATGGCTCGTGCATCGGTATTGACTACGACAAGCTCGATTTCGGGGGTAGCTAGCAAGGTATCGAGTATCCATCGAAAGAGCGGCTTGCCGGCGAAAGTCCTAAAATTCTTTCCAGTCACGCGAGCGCTGTGGGCTTTCATCGGAAGCAAGGCGACCGTCTTGTACTTTGTCATCGTAGATTCGTTCGTTAAAACTATGTTGGATAAAAGTATTTTTCTTTTTCTCGGCGCGATAACTGGCGATGCTGGTGATTGCCTTTCCAGACACCGTAGTATTGGCAGAAGCGAAAGAAGAGAATCTCTTTGCATCGAGACCAAAAAACCCGCTGTCCAATTGCCCGTCGACTATCGCTCCAAAGGGCAGCCATAAAATAGCGAATGAAGTCCGAAAGGTGGATGTGGAATTCAGGCATGATCTTCTGTAGTGCGATCGCCTCGCGTTCGTATCGCCGTTTAACTTGACGCCATCGCTCGTGATGATGATGGTAGACGGCAGCGCTTGGTGCATACACGGTTCGCATGCCATCTTCCCAAAGTTTTCGAGCCAAGTGCATATCTTCCAAACCGGTTAGCGATTCGTCAAAGCGAAACTTCGCCCAAGCGTCACGGCGAAAAGCACTGTTTGCGTTATTGCAAAAATAGGGCGATTGATGTTCGCCTGTTCCAGAGGCTGGAAAGTATTTTTCGAACAGGCACTGTTCGCTGAATTTGCTTTCCGAGCCACCCATCTGCCTTCCATACGTTACCGCGACCGACGAGTCGGAAAAGGGTTCAATCAAAGCCATTAGCCAGTTCTGATCGGTGGGGATGCAGTGACCACTGATAAAGACAAAATATTCCCCTAGTGACGCATTACAACCTAAATTGAGTGATCGACCGAACGAAAATTCTTCGCGTTGAATGTGAACGATCTTGCATTGATGCCGTTCGGCGATCTGAAGCGTGTTATCGGTAGAACCTGAATCGACGATCAGCGTCTCGACGCTCATCCTATCGATCGTTTGCTTCTTGATCGCCTGCAATAGCTCATCCAAGTAACGCCCTTCGTTGAGCGTTCGTATGACGATCGAAACCGATCGATTGCGTTCTAGGCTATCCGTCGTTTTCAATTGAAGGATTTTGAATCGGCAATTCTTCGGTGGGCGATCTTCGCACGCATCGATCTACCGCAAAACAATCATCAGGGCAGACGCTAAAATAAAACAAATCAGCGGGCCGAGACTGCTTCGCGATTCGAATCTCACAAATGACATTCCAAACTCGCGATAGGAATGCCACACTGGATACCAGGAGTAAAAAGCGAGATAGCCGCATAAGAGCCCCATGGGCAACGCCATGGAATCGAGAAACGGTAGCAAAATCAAAGTCGAGATGATTGCAATCACGGCGGTGATACCGTTAGAAACGTGAGTGATGATCTTGTTGGTTGTGCTGTAAAGTAGAAGATGCATCGCGGCAAATCGTTCGATGAACAGGAATGCACCGAAGGTGACCCAAAAGGTCGCCTTCGGGAATTCGATTTGGCTGCCGATCCATCGAAAAATGGTGGGCCCGAGTAGTCCCACCAAAGCAAACGATCCGGAATAAAACCAAAGCGAGCGCCGCATACCTTTGCTGGCAATTGCCAAGAGCTGTTCGATCTTTCCCTCGGCGCGGAGACGTGGCAATAGTGAAATTTGACTGTAAAACGGTGCTTGCGAAAATGCGCTGATCATCTGAATCATTTTCAAACTCAAAAGGTAGCTCGCCGAAGCACTAGCTGACACGAATTGTGCGTTGATAAGCCCGGTTGCTTGAGTTAAGCCGAGCGATGTCAATATACCGATACCGCTGCGCCAAGTAGCTGGCCAAAGGCATCGTATCATCTCAGGATCATGCTGCGGTTTCGGCATTTCCTGAAAGCGTCGTTCGGCCACGCAACATAAGAGCCACCGATTGCGAGCAATGGCAAGGGCCGCCCAAATTTGAGTCGCAATCACTAAACTCAATAGTCCGCCGCCAAAATAAAGGACACAGCATCCCGTGATAGCCGAGCCGATGGCGATGTAAGCTTCTGAACGTCGCACAAGTGAAATCTCATTCAAGCCTGTTAAAAGGACACTCTGATAATTGGAGCGAAAGGTCAAGTAGCCACTACCGACGATCACGATCCACGCGATCCAACATTGATCAGGTAAGCTCGTTTGACTGATTGGGCGTACTAGACAAAGACTTCCGAGTCCGAGCATCAACGCAATGTATATGAGAGCTAGTCGATGATAGATAAAACGCATGGCGCTGACGAGCCGATCGACGAGCCCCCAATTGACTTGCTTGGTTTTGACCGGCGTCGCATTAGCCAGGAAGTCATTGGGAGAATCAGCACCGGCCAAAGCAACCGCAATGGCTCGAACAAAGGTGATACAAAATCCCATGTCGCATAAAATTTGAAAACCTAGCAGCACTGAGAAAAGCGACCAGACGTTGAAATCTGAAGCTGAAAGCTTTTTAAGGGCCAGCGTCAGTACCAGCATCATGCCGAAGGTTCGACATAAGAAACTGGCAAACGTATTGAGCATCGGTGATCGCCAAATGCGTTCAACGCTGCGAATACCAAATCCATTCATCATCGAAAAAATTGTCGTTTTATCGACGGTATCTAAAGAAGACATTTTGGCAGGGTCGAAATTGTACCGGCGTTAATCAGCCAAGCGACTTCTTGCGGAGTTTGACCATCAGCCAAGAATAATTTTTAACACGTCGCTGAAGTGTTTTTGTAAGCAGGTTGCCGAACCATCGCGTTCCTTTGGGGAAATAGACGAGCCACTCGTCGGCTTCGAGATACGCGACGTTGATTTCCTCAAGCCCATATCGAGGTGCAACGGTTTCTAAGTAGGCTTGGCTTGTCATCTTATAAACGGCCGGATAGTGATAGTCTTCCACCAATTGCTTTCCGCGCGCAACGCGAAGGACCATGTCTTGGATTCCGAGTCGATGGCAGGTCGACGCAATTCTCGCAAACGTCGAATGAGCGTTCACCGTTAGGCTTAGAAAAACTCCACCGGGCTTCAAGATTTTCGAAATTTTCTCCAAAAATGGTTCTGGATCCATCACGTGCTCTAAGACCATCTGACTATACGCAACATCTACCGATGACTCAGGGATATCGGCGTCTTCGAGGGTTGAAGACCAGACGCGATGAAAACAGTCTGGCGAAGTAACACCGGTATCAGGTTCGACTCCCCAGTAAGTTCCAACTTTTTTTGCGATCTGGTATTGCGGCTTGTTATCGAGCGCGATTCCATGACCACATCCAACGTCCAAGGCGGTCGAACCGGTTCCACATTGAGCAAGCTCGTAATGCAACTGTTGCAGAAAAGCTTGCGTCCGATCGCGATAGGTATGAAGATGGCCAGCAACGGTAAAGAAATTGCGTTGATCAACCTCGTCGCCGTTAAAATGTTTGTCGGAAACCAAAATCGGGGAATTCACTTCGATCACAACATGAAATTGGGGGATTTGCGCGTACTTCGTTCCTTTGGGTGACCCAGCGGTCAACCAGCGATTCCATCTATTTTGATGATTCGTTTTAGCTTCTTCCGCGAGCATCCGGTAGGTCTGACAACTGCGAAAGGAACTGTCATAATACTACGCGACATATCTTTGATCGCAACGAAATAATCGGAAACGAAGTACATGTGCTTTGCAAAGACTTAAATCGCAATTAACGTGAATAGGATTGCCCTTGGGGATTTTGCATAGTGTGCGCTCATAACACCTATAAACTTCCGCGCTAGCCGCGAATTATTGCTTATTCTTTGTCAGGACGCTTCTGAATGATGCTTTGGCTGTCGTGTGTTATTGCCCTCGTTCTGGTCTATCTGATGATCGCATTTTTCTTCAGACCAGCGGTTGCCGTGGGTACGGTCGTGCCGATTGCATGGCTTATACCAGCTTGGACATCGATAGAATTTGCAGGTGAACTTCTCAACGTAAAGGCAACGGTTGCGATTTGTGTTTTATGTCTGTATCCGTTTTTGCCCAAAGCAACATTTCCCATTCGACTCGTTCCATGCGATTTGGCGATGCTGTGCTTGCTGGTAGTCCATCTTGTAAGCGATTCCATCAACAGTGGATTTCAATGGATGACGCCGGCGTTTGCCTACGTCGAATGGGTTGTTCCTTACTTAGCCGGTCGGCTCGCTCTGCAACAAAGAGACGACTTCATTTGGATCTGGCCCGTGTTAGCTGTTGTTGCATTGACGCTAACATGCGCTGCGATCTTTGAGTCGTGGTTTGGAACGAATCCATACGAACTATTTTTTGGCCTTCGACCTTTAGAAGGAACGCCGAGAGACGTTTTGCGATGGGGATATCGACGAGCCTATGCCACCTGTTTTCATCCGCTCTATCTAGGTGTGCTGCTCTGCTGGCTATACGCATGGCTGCTCTATCCAGCATGGCGAGGCTTAACTGGACGGGCCAGCAATGTTTGGCTTCTGCTCCCACTTCTTGGGATCTTTGGACCACTAGCAAGTGGTTCGCGCGGTCCAGTACTCGCGATTTTTGTTGTACTTCTAGGAACGGCTTTTTGTTACATCCAAAAAGCACGATTGGGAATTGCCATCTTGGCTGTTGCGTTAAGCATCGCTTTTGCATTTATCCACAATCCGCTATTAAATGCACTCGATCATTGGTCGGGTGAAACGCAACATGGTCGTCAATTGAAGGAAATTGAACTCAACGAGAATGTTGAAAAATTCTCTTCCGCGCGGGCCCGTATAACGCTCTTTAGAATTTTTTGGACCCCACTCTCCAGGGCGGGTTTTTTCGGTTACGGTTCGGGAGCGGTTTCGACTTTTCCGCCCAACGTTCCTACCGGTACCGATGAAATTCACGCGATGCGCGACATCTGGTCGGTGGATAACACGTATATCCTGGTCACGCTTCGATTCGGTTACTTGGGACTGATCTGTTTTCTATCGGTAGCCGTCGCCTCGTTGTTGCAATTGGTCTTCGTGAGTGATTATCAACAAGAGTGCAGCCAATCGTTCTTTACCGCCTGCCTATTCGGATCGACCTTCGCAACACTAGTTCTCATTTTTACCGTATGGCTGCCGGCCGATTTCGGATTCCTGCTGATTTGGGGGTTTGGCGCATCGAGTGGCCTCTACCTTTCGCAAGTTTTGCCAGCGGATGGTTCGTAGTACGACTGTCCCAAGTTGCATAACGTGGATTCGATCAAGACACTTGGGTAGCGGCGATGTAAGAAAAACGAAAGAATCAGGCAAATGGAAAAATCCGCCAAAATTTCCATGGGGGGTTTATCCCAATCGTCCGTCGATGCGCGTTCCGTTATGGTCTTAGAGAATCACACTATCCGGCGAAGTTGTGATCGGCGATACCATTGGCAATGCGTATGGAATTGTTAATTAGATATTATTACATTGTAAATAATAGTTCCATTAACAAGTTTGCTTGATATTTCTCGAGTTCGGTATACTCTCAGTATGTTAAGATGAAACGCCTAGCGAAGCTAGCCACCCTCACGATGTGACTTGGCCCGACGAGAATCCATCTCGATGGGTTGCGAGTTTCGACGGCGGCTTTCGATTCAAAATAATTACGAATCAGAACACAATGTTGGAACTGCAGACCAGCACGAATCACGAAGTAGCGACCGAGCACCAGGGTTTAAAACCTGTCGATTTTCTGGGTACAAAGTCATTTGTGCGGCCAGTCCGTTGGACTTTCAAGCGACATACGGCTTACTGGTGGCAATGTGTACTTTTTGCGGTCCCATTGCTATTGGTTGATCTCGCCGTTACAAGCATCGCGATGCTTTTTTCCGCCAGTGCTCTAGAACTCTTCGGATGGGTGCCAGCAAGCCAACATCAAGTGACCTCGTTAGTATCGGTTCAAGCGTTGGTCATGGTCAGCTATATGACTTGTATGCGGCTTTATCGCAACGTTGGCATGCATCCGGTGGACGAATTGGAACGGGTGGTTACATCCACCGCCTTATCCTATTTGACAATGATCATGGTTATCGCTTGGCTGCATACACGAGTGCTGGAATTTGAAGTCCTCTGTTTGGTTTTGGCAGGTAGCTTGAGCATGGCGCTATTGCCATCGATTCGCCATCTCGTGCGATGTCGACTAGGAAAGTCAACGTGGTGGCGTCTGCCAATTGTGATCATTAATCATTCTGATCGAGCAGAGGAGTTAATCCGTGAACTCAATAGGGAGCCGCATTTAGGATGGCGACCGGTCGGATATGTCGACGATTTCCATCGCCAATGGAACCGAGATTCTTCGTCGAAGTATTCCATCGGAACAGAAGAAGATTTGCCAGAATTAATCGAGAACAAGAACGTCTTTTGGGGAATGTTCGATGCGAAGTCGTTGTCGAAATCAGATATGCAAAACCTGATGGACCGTTATCATCTGGCTCTACCGAATTTAATATCGGTATCCGAATGCGTCGGCAGCGAAACTCTCTTTTCTCGCGAATTGGACTGCGGGAGCGTGCCTGGAACTTGCTATGGTTACAAGTTGTCGTTGTTGATTCCAATGGTACTAAAGCGTGGCATCGATATTCTCGTTGCATCGATCGCCATTTTGTGTTTGCTGCCAATTTTCGTGATGTTAGCCATTGCCGTACGTTGCACGAGTCGAGGCCCTATTTTCTATAGTCAAGAGCGAATAGGCCGCGGTGGAAAAGCCTTTCGTATTTGGAAATTCCGCTCTATGGTTCTAGATGCCGATCAAGTTCTCAAGAGCTACTTGATAAACAATCCAAAACTTCAACGCGAATGGCAGCGCACGCAGAAACTTTGCGTAGACCCAAGAATAACTTGGATCGGGAAGATACTTCGTAAAACCAGTTTAGATGAACTACCACAGCTCTGGAATGTGCTTAGTGGAACGATGAGTTTGGTGGGGCCACGACCGATTATTCGTTCTGAGATGGAACGATACGGCGACATGTTCGCTCTGTACGCTCGCGCGACACCTGGTATTACCGGGCTATGGCAAGTCAGCGGTCGAAATCTGACGACCTACGAGGAACGGCTTCGGTATGATGCTTTCTACGTCCGCAACTGGAGTATCTGGTTGGATTGGTACATCTTGTTGAAAACCGTCCGCGTTGTGCTTTTCTGCGAAGGCGCATACTAAAAAGCGGCAAATAATCGAACATGAGTCGGTTAATTTTTTCTTTTCGCTTCCATCGACGCAGAGTTTAAGAAAAAGAAAAAATTGCTTCGCTTTCAAGGTTGCATTCGCTTATTATGCCAGGAGTAAAAATCGACGCAGCGAGGGTGCCCGAAATTTCATTCGAATTTTGTTTCGACTGAACCGGACGTTTGCTCATTGAGTTTTCCACGAGTTGTCACAGCATGATCGAAACGCAGTCTAGTGGGCTTCGCGACAATGTGATCGCATCAACGTTAGCGATCGCCCAGCCCGAAATAAATTCGCCTGCAATTCTTCCTCTCCGCTGGTCGCTTCGGCGATATTGGATTAGTGGCAGTCAAGGCATTCGTTTTGCGTTACCGTTAATTGTCAGCGATGTAATCGTGACGTCTGCTTGCTTATTAGCGGCAGCGGCAGGCCTCGCTTTGTGTGGAATGAGCCTTTCCACGGAAAATGCTTGGTCACTTTTGGGGGCTCAAGTTATTGCAGTCAGCAGTTGTTTGCTTGGTCTACGGCTTTATAGCAATGTCGGGATGCACCCCGTTGTGGAGCTTGAGCGAGTTGTCACCGGTACGATCATCTACTATCTACTTCTGATACTAGTCGTTGTATTGCGCAGTAGCCATCAAGTACTAAATGAAGCTTTATGTTTGGCCATCTCGGGCGTTGCTTGTTTGCTCCTGCTGCCGTCCATTCGGCATTTCGTCCGCTGCTACCTCGGGAGTACAACTTGGTGGCGTCAGCCGGTTCTCATATTCGGTCAATCCGAACGCGCCGAACAATTGATCAACGAACTCAATCAAGAATGCCATCTCGGTTGGAAGCCTGTCGGATATGTCGAGAGTTTCCAAGATCAATGGGAAGGTGCTAAAAATACGAATCTCTGTTTAGGGGACGAGGAAAGTGTTCCGGAAATCGCCGCGAAAGAGAACGTGTTTTGGGGGATTGTTGATGCTTCGTTGAGCGATAATTCAGATCTTCAGGCGATCATCGATCGCCACCATCCGGCTTTACCGAACATTGTTTCGATATCGTTCGGACGGACCAACACGTCGCTTTTTGCGTATGGAATCGAAAGTGGAATGATTTCGGGGATTTGTTATCGATCGAAACTAGCTTTACTCCTGCCGAATGCTATTAAGCGCACGTTCGATGTGGTTGCTTCTTTACTTGGAATGATTTGCCTTAGCCCGCTCTATCTAGCGATCGCTGTCGCAATTCGATGCACGAGTCGAGGACCGGTATTTTATAGTCACGAGCGAATCGGTCGCAACGGAAAGTCCTTTAGAATTTGGAAATTCCGAACGATGGTTCAAAACGCCGAACATGTCCTCGAAGAATTTTTGACTAAGCATCCAAAACTTAGAAGTGAATGGCAGAATACCCAGAAGCTCGCTATGGATCCTCGCATTACCAGCGTAGGTCGCTTACTGCGTCGAACAAGTATGGACGAACTACCGCAGCTATGGAACGTCCTCAACGGAAGCATGAGTTTAGTGGGGCCGCGACCAGTAACTCGATCCGAAGTCGAGCGATACGGGAACGTTTTTGGACTCTATACACGAACTCGACCGGGTATTACGGGACTTTGGCAAGTGAATGGTCGAAACAAGACGACCTATCAAGAGCGCCTACGGTACGTTTCGTTTTATGCGCGAAACTGGAGCCTTTGGTTGGACTGGTACATCCTATTGAAAACGATTCGCGTCGTTATCTTCTGTAAAGGCGCATACTAAGCCTCAAGACGATAGGAATTTTTCGATCGCCAATCGATTCGACTTGAACGCCATCGAATCGAGTTCTTGGCTGGTCGGCTTCCGAAAATAGTGCTCGTCGACTTCTGAAATCTCTGTCTTGAGTTGATCGAACGAATCGACTTCACATCGATAGAAAACGTCGGTAACAGGATAGAGCAATCCACCATAAGCATACGAATTCGGAAAGGAAACGATGTAGCTCAATCGACTGACCATCAGATTCGTTTCTTCCCGGACTTCGCGAGCCAATGCTTCTTCAAGGCTTTCTCCGACATCGACGAATCCACCAGGCAGTCCGAGTTTTCCAAGCCCTGGATCACGAGCCCTTTTGAGGAATAGGACTCGACCGTCTCCGTCGGTTACAATCGCACCAACGGCGACAGTTGGTCCGAAGAACAAGCGAAAACCACAGCTTGAGCACTGAAACGGGCTATGACCAGTACTGCGAGCGGATGTTCCACATCGCGGACAATAGGCAAAGGAATCGGGAAGCGTTTGAGTCATAAATTGGATGGGTCTCATTTTTTCTTGTTTTGTCGTCGACCTGGCCGATAGCCTGTGTTTGCTACGTTGCGTTGCTCTTTCTTGGGTTGCTTTCGCATGGTCGGATTCGATTCGCCGTCGGCAGGCGGTATGGTATGAACATAGTCGCCTCGAAATCGCTCGCTTGCTTCACGTCGCCTCGATTCCATCGCTTCTCGCGGTGGTCGGCTTGGGATCAACGAATCGCAACCATCGCCGATCAAATCGGTACGATTGGCTTGCCGCAAAGCATCGCGCACTTCAAAATAGTTTTCAGGCTTGAAAAACTGCATCAAGGCTCGTTGAAGTTTCCGATCGTTGAGTGCCTTTGCGATGTATACCGGCTTTTTGGTGAACGGATCCATGCCTGTATAGTACATGCTCGTTGCAATATCCAGCGGTGCCGGAATGAAGTCTTGAACTTGATCGGGTTTGTAGCCATTTCGCTTAAGGAACAACGCGAGTTCGATCATCGATTCGATCGTACAGCCAGGATGCGAAGCGATGTAGTAAGGGATCAGATACTGTTTCTTGCCGACTTTTTCCGATGTCTCGGTGAACTGTTCGGCAAAGAATTCGAAATCGTCGTTGTCGGGTTTTCGCATTTTGAACAACACATCAGGATCGACATGTTCGGGTGCAACTTTTAGATGCCCACCAACGTGATGGGCGGTAAGTTCTTGAATATACTCGGGCGATAATCGAGCCAGGTCCATTCGAACGCCACTCGCAACCAAGACTTTCTTGATTCCCGGTACTTGTCTCGCTTCTCGCAACAGTTCAATAACTGGCTTATGGTCGGTACCAAGCAGCTTACAAATCTTTGGATGGACACACGACTGTCGTCGGCAAACCGCTTCGACTTCGGGTTTGGTGCATCGCATCTGATACATATTGGCCGTTGGGCCTCCGACATCGCTAACCACCCCTTTGAAATCTTTGTCTTGGGTCATCGATTGAAGTTCATTGAGAATCGATTCCTTTGACCGCGATTGGATAATACGGCCTTGATGGGCGGTAATCGAACAAAATGTGCAACCACCAAAGCATCCTCGCATGATCGTGACCGAGTTCTTGATCATATTGAAGGCCGGAACCGGTTCGGTATAGCTGGGGTGCGATCGACGTGTATAGGGGAGTCCATAGATTCGATCCATCGCAGCTTCACTGATAGGAAGTTGCGGAACATTGCAAACGACCATCTGCGTCGAATGCCGTTGCATCAAACGTCTTGCATTAAGCGGATTGGTTTCGTTGTGGATCATCCGAGTCGCATCAGAAAAGGCCAGTTTATCAGCCACGACTTCTTCGTAGCTTGGCAACTCGATCGCATCGGTTGGAATCGGCTCCGAGGCCCCCAATGCAAAGGCAATTCCTCGCATATCGCGAAGATCCTTAACGCTTTCGCCTTTTTCAAAGCGTTGGGCCATTTCGACAATCGAATTCTCACCCATTCCAAAGGCGACAAGGTCGGCTTTGCTGTCGAGGAGAATACTTCGACGAACCTTATCGGACCAATAATCGTAATGAGCAAGCCGTCGAAGTGAGGCTTCGACGCCGCCGGCAATTACCGGCACACCTTTGTAGGCTTCTCGAGCGCGCTGGCAATAGCCAAGAGTTGCTCGATCAGGCCGCCGACCGATCTTTCCACCGGGCGAATAGGCATCGTCGTTGCGGACTTTTTTATTGGCGGTGTAGTGATTAATCATCGAGTCCATGTTGCCTGCGCTGATTGCGAAGAACAATCGCGGGCGACCGAAGCGTTTCCAATCTTCACACGAATGCCAGTCAGGCTGTGATACGATTCCAACGCGATACCCGGCTGCTTCGAGGACTCGTCCCAAGATCGCCATCGCAAAACTAGGATGATCGATGTATGCATCGCCAGTAATAAAGACGACATCCAACTCGTCCCAACCTCGCTGGCGGGCTTCTTCCATCGACATGGGAAGCGGCAACTTCGCTAACGGACCGGTCGGGGAACGCTTATCACGCCCCAAATTGTCAAGAAAGTTCGAAACGATCGAGGCTGGAGGTGCCACCGAAGGCGGACTAGGTGCGTATACCGGAAGTTGCATAATACGATCGCCAATGCTTTATGAAATGTTCGTAGTGGGCTCGCTCCTTCGTCATCAATGTCTACAGTCTTGAGTGCTTACCGCCGGTCCCTACGTTCGACGAATCCACCTATTGTCGACGTTTTTAGTATCGGTGGCTAGCGCTAACGGCTTTTTAGTAGAATCTTTTACCAGGCCAAGTTTGCAGAAGTTATTCTTGACTGCTTTCTGAGATGGACATCAAGCCGTTTGCTGATCTGTGTACTTGATACGGCCATGATAGATCGCCGTAAGGCTTTTTAGGAGGCTGTGTTTTACCGTTGCCAACTGAGAGAGCGTTAATCCACACTCATCAAACTGGCCATCGGTCAGCCGTTTCATGGCGATTTGGTCGATAAGATTCTGAAGTCGAGTCGGGGTCGGCTCGACCAACGTACGGCTTGCACTCTCGACAGCGTCGGCCATCATGAGAATGGCGGATTCGTGAGTTTGCGGCTTCGGACCAGGATATCGAAATGTGACTTCGGAAACTTCATCCGCTTCGGGGTCATTCTCGAATTTTTTGGCCTCTTTGCGATAGAAGAATTCGACGAGCGTCGTTCCATGATGCTGTTCGATAAAATCGATTATCGGCTGTGGCAAATGATGTTGGCGCGCCAAGTCAGCACCGTCTTTCACGTGCGCGATGATCACCAAGGTGCTCATCGCAGGTTGCAAGGCGTCATGTCGATTCCCGCCCTGAGCTTGATTTTCGATAAAGTAGGTTGGCTTGAACATCTTTCCGATATCGTGAAAGTAGGCTCCAACGCGGGCGAGTAAGCCATGAGCCCCGATACTATCCGCAGCCGCTTCTGCGATCGCCGCTACATTGATACTGTGGTTGTAAGTGCCAGGTGCTCGCTGAGCTAACTGTCGCAGCAATGAATTGCTAGCGTCTCCCAATTCGAGGAGACTCAAATCTGTTTGAACCGAGAAAATACGTTCGACAAAAGGGAGCAAGCCAGAAATCACCAAGCCCGCGACCAAAGTGTAGATCGCATTCTGACCCGCAACTTTCATGAGCTGAACAAGAAAAAACCAGTTGCCCCAAGCAGATTCGGAATGTTCATTGCCATAGGCACCAACGACTGGTACCGCCTCCAAGTCAAACATAACACCATTGATTTGACCAACCAGCGCGCCAACGCCGACCGTAGTTGCTGCCGCGACCAAGGCGGCGGCTGAAGTCACGTAGATCAACCGCTGCCTCGATCGAATTCTACCGAGCAAAAGTGTTGTCGACGCACCTGCCGACATCAGAATGACAAACTCGGCAAGGTCCATTCCTAGCGAGAGTGTAATTCCCAACGAGAGGGCGGCTAGCAAAACCAACGTCACGTTGCGACCATAGGCGATCGTTGCCGTGGCAGCGCAGACGACGACCGGAATCAACTCGGCTCGCCATGGATCGCGAGACATCGCACTGCTCAGCGAAATACAAACGGTAGACAGCCCTAGCAATCGCGTCAGCTTCCACGTGTTGGTGATGAGGGAGCGATCGAATTGGTAGTGAAAGAAGAGTCCACACAGCAAATAAAGGGCAATTAGCATCCCGGCGTAGGCGAGCAATCGAATGGAATACTCGAGCCAACTTTGCTTTGCAATCCAAGCTTCGTATTCTGCTCGCAGAATTTCGATGTCGCTGATGCCAAGCGGTCGACCACCTTGAACCATGGTCGTCTTCGATGGAAAGTAGGCGAACTTCGCGGGCTGCACTTCCTTTGCCCTTTGGCTTCGAGCGATCTCGGTGAGATCCTCTCGAAGGGTCAGCGTTTCAGTCAATTGGCTTTGGATAAAATTACTAACTAAACCGGCGACCACTTCCGCTTCCGGCATATTGAACTCGCGGCGAAATTCTCGAATCATCGCCTCGCGAAGTTTCGCACTGACTTCGGCAAATCGAACACGAGAGACCTCGACATCGACCGCTTTGGATTCTTGCCCGCTTTCAAAGACGCGAATAAAGGCTTGGTTTCCTTCGTCGATTTTGTGCGACAAGCTCTTCAAAAGCCCCGTCTCTTCAATCGGGTCCAGGATGGCTCGCAACACCAAATCCAAGCGTTCGATCTGTCCTTCCTCGCCAATTACCGATTGAATCGCTATCAGTGCATCTTCCGGAATGATACTCGGTTCGGCTTCATTCGAAGGCAAAAATCGATTCAACGAATCTCGTTGTTCGGGCGTTAAATCGGCAACGTGAATATCGCCGCGAAGTCTAAGAATCTGATTCTTGGTTCCGTTTCGAAGCTGAACAATCGGTTGGTTGCGATTCTCATAGAAGCAGATAACTTCTCGCGACGCTTCAGCGCGAAGCGAATCCGTCTTGCCTTTATCGAGCATCTCGAAATAGACACGAGCGACGATAGCCCGCGGTGGGATATACCCTTGGTGATAGGCAAAGGGCGGATTCCAGGCTTCGACTGATAGTCCGATCAGTATCGCGGCAAGAACGGAAATTCCCAGCCGAAGCAATGTTGAGCGTTGCGTCGCTTGTCGCCAGACGTTATTCCACAGGGAATCGACCTGAATCGTAGCAACTCGCTCACTACGTGTGCGTATCGTCGAATTCGAAGACATAATCTTTACCGATCATCCGCCCGAGGCGATGATCCCACTGCGCTACCTGGAGCATCGTACGCCTTTACAATACTCTTCACTAGCGCGTGACGTACAATATCCGTTTCTGTAAGTCGAACAAATGCAATTTCCTTAATTCCTTGCAACCGTTGAGCTGCATCGCGAAGACCGCTGGTAACACCGGGTGGCAAATCGACTTGCGATGCGTCTCCCGAAACCACAACCTTTGAACCTTCTCCCATTCTAGTCAGAAACATCTTCATTTGGGCGACCGTCGAATTCTGTGCTTCATCGAGGATGATGAAGGCGTGATTCAACGTGCGTCCTCGCATGTATGCTAAAGGGATCACTTCGATCGTGTCTTGCTCCATGAGATACTTGACATGATCAAAGTCTACCATCTCATTGATGGCGTCCAGCAGCGGTCGTAGGTAGGGATTCAACTTTGCTTGCAAATCACCCGGCAGATACCCTAAACTTTCCCCAGCTTCGACCGCCGGTCTCACTAGGACAATCTTGCGGATCATGCGAGCTTTGAGGGCTTCAACGGCTGTCGCGACGGCTAAGTAGGTTTTACCGGTGCCGGCAGGCCCAATGCAAAATGTCATGTCATGCTTGCGAATCGCTTCGACGTAAGCCGCTTGACCTTCGGTTCGCGGCCTAATCCGTCGCTGCGGATTTCCGATAGCCACTTCTTGGCGAAACTCTTGCGGTGCGATTCGCTCGCCGTTGATGCGTTCCAACGGAAGCGTATCGAGGATCGGGCTTTTCAACGAAGTGATTCCAGTCTTGACGCCCGTCACACGATGAAGCTGCTCCGTGACTTCTTCAGAACTGATTCGGCCATTGCGATACGCCCGTTCTTTGAGCTTTTCTAAAATCTCGGTTGCTAGTCGAACCGATTCACTTTCTCCCGAAACACGGATTTGTCCGCCTCGATGCGTGATGGCGACCCCCAACTGATTTCGCACTTGTTTCAAGTTCGAATCGTGAGGACCAAATAGCTGCAATACGATCTCGGGGTCAGAAAGCGTTAACGTTGCTTCGGACATGCTTGATTAAATCCAGTGAGCGACGATTCCAAGGTATCCGACAACCGTTGTCGGCAACAAAGAATCCGTGACGTCCCAAATTCCACCGAGACCTGGCAATAGGCTTCCACTATCTTTCGCTCCGACAGATCGTTTGACAACCGACTCGATTAAATCACCGACCAAACCGACCACGCCTAGAAGCAGCCCTACCAGCACCGGCCCCCACCAAACAACCGTCGCCGTAGTGCTCGGTACACACCATGGCATGAACCATTGAAAGTATAGCCATGCTCCTATCATACCAGCTAACAACCCGCCGATCGCTCCCTCGATCGTTTTGCCCGGACTAATAGAAGGACACAACTTGGTTCGCCCCAATGACTTTCCAGTAAAATAGGCGGCCGCATCGGTGATCTTCGTTACTGCAATAATACCGACCAACACCAACATCGCGGAAACCGGAGCTCCCGATAGCCGAATCGAAACCCAAAAAGCTCCTAAGCCACCAGCATATACCGGGATCAGCGTCATTACTGCCCAACGCTCTATTACTTGTGATCGACCAAGCGAGAAGCTGCGTATTGCCGACAACGCGGCCACTCCGCACGCCGCCGTCGCTCCAATTCCAATCCAACCCAATCGACCGATTGGGCAATCCGACGGATAAGGTTTGCCGGTTGCCGCGTGATAAAAAATCGGGATCGACGCGAGAGCAATAATCACAAGGCTCAGGCCCGTCGCAATACCAGAAGAGAATTCGACCTTCTTGTTGGCCAACAAACTGAACTCCCAAGCCGTGCCGCCGACAAATAGGGCCATCACCGGAACCAACCATAGACCAGGCGCAGACAGCAACGGCTGCCATGCATCCATGCCAATCACGAAGAGTACCGATCCGATCAGAATCGCTGCAGAGATTAAACGTCGACCAAGCAAAGGGTTATTGTGCCCAATCAAATGTAGAGGAAATCGATTTGCGTACCACGACGGTTATCTATTATAGACCAAGCCAACAGCCTGCGGCAGCTCCACCTCCAGTTGACGCAAATCGCCATTTTTCGAGATTTCTCGGTGAAGCCACCCCATCCATCGAACTTAACCCACCCCGAAGACAAAACCCTTCGGGTTTTATATTAACATTTTTTCTCGCGATCAACCCCCGAAAGTGCTACCATGACTTTGGCGGACTTGCAATGTTTCGCAGTCGACGAACAGAAGTTTTGTTGAGCGGACTCTTGGCGCTTCCGTTTGGAACATGGGCTCTCGCCCTTGTACCTGGGCGCTTTTGATCGGATTCGTATTGGCTGTCCGAAGGACTAGCCCTGATCTTTCCAGCGAATCACCCCCGTTTCTATGAGCGCAGGTATTAGCAGCAAATCGGCAAGCAACCCGCATGCAAGAGTGAAAACCAACATCGTTCCCATCATTCGAACGCCAAGGTATTCGGAAAGCGCACAGGGAACGAGCCCAACACAGAGAATCAATGCGGATTGGACCACAGCCCGTCCAGTGAATTGAAAGGTACTTTCCAATGCGTCATGACGGTTCTCACCCATCGCCAACTGCAATCGATAGCGATGAAGGAAATGAATTGTATCATCGACGGCGATGCCGAGCGCGATCATTGGAAGACCAAGCAGTTCGTTATCGATGCTCTCGAAGGACCAAACCAACAATCCAACTAAGATTGAAAGTGGAATAAGATTGGGAATTTGAGCTAAAAGACTTATCCGCCACGATTGCAACGCCATCGCCATAATGATGGTTATGGCGATCAGACAAATCCAATTCCCACGAAGTTGACTGTCAATAATTCGTTGAATACAACGACCGACCATCGTCATCGTACCGGTGCATCGCGCTTGGATACTGCCGTCTGCCGGCAACAATTTATCTGTAATCGCTTCGATGCGAGCAGCAATCGCAGCGACTTCCATAAAATCGGTCGGCGAAACTTGGACGTAAACTCGCAGCAATTTGCGGTCGAGAGATACGAATCCTCGAATTGCTGATTCATCGTGCAATTCGATTAGACGCACGCTTGCATCGATCGCGGGTTGTGTTGGTGGAAGGGCGTCTTCCGATTGAAACCGCAACATTTTCCCAAGCGATCGCAATGGCGTTAGGATAGAATGAACAGCTCGAACATCAGAGATCTCTTGTATCTCTTTTTCTATCGAAGCTAAGTACTGAAGAACAGCCGGTTCCGTTGCATTTTGATCGACCATTCTTAACAATAGTTCGATATGGCTTGAACCGCTGAATTCCTGATTAAAAAAATGGCCGCTATTCCGCAGCGAGTGACCTTCAGGGAATCGCTTAGGAAAATCGGATGAAAATCGCATTTCCGTTGCGCTTATGAATACGATCGTGATCAATACGCCGCTGGCGGTCATGATCCAGTAGGGGTAGCGAATACTAACAAAACGGCAGGCATTCACGATACTATCAAAAAAGGCGAGCATCCCCTTCTGAAGTCGATCCGATACGTTCGATAAATGGACCTGCATTCGCAGATAAACTATCGGGCCAAGCGTTTGAAGAAAGAACGCAGCAATGACTCCGACGGCAGCCGCTATGGCAAAGTCACGAGTCGCTGGAACCGGAACTGTCGCCAACGACGCGAATCCGATCATCGTGGTCAACGAGGTCAATACGCATGCACCGCCAACTTCACATATCGTCTTCTCCAATGCGTCAGGAATGCTGTGACCCGCATCGAGTTCGTCACGATAGGTTGACGTCAAATGGATAAAATCGGAAGTGCTGATCGTGATGATTACCGGCGGAGCGGCGGCCACAACAATCATACTGATTTCACCGAAGCAAAAAATAGTAAAACCGATCGCCCAGACGGTTGCGAGGATGGCAATGGTCATTGCGATGATCACGGTTGCAGCATGTCGAAAAATTAGATAGACCGTAGTAGAAATCGCCAGCAAGACGAGCGGTCCAATCAAATAGATCCCCTTGAACATCTCCTTAAAAAGCCAACCTTGAGAAATGATCAAACCCGTCGTGTAGATTTCTTCGCTACCTAGATCGTGATCTCGAATAACATCGACAATCTCATCTCGAAGTCGGATTTGTCGTGTGATGGGAATCTCTCGGCCCGAGGATAGCTTCAAAACAATGCCCCAGCATTCGCCGCTGGCAGAAAGAAGTGTTCCCGCAACGCGGTTATCATGGAGCAAATTGGATCGCAAGTCTTCCATCTCGATCTGTGATTGCTGTTGTTTTGAAATCGGCCAATAGAGCCGACTTCGAGCATTGCCTGTAGGAACTTTCCCACTCAAAAGTTGCTGACGGGCAGCAGCGCGAGCGGCCGTTTCCCCAATGCTCAAGCGTTGCTTTGTCGATGCGGAGGGTAAATCGACAAAGCTGATGGCCTGCTTCACTTCGGGTAGGCTTTCCAAGGCTCGCGACGCTCCTCGAAGAGCGTCCAGCTTAGCCGGTGTAAACAAATCTTGGGCTTGCCGCGATCCAACATAAATCAGATCATCGCTGTCGCCTCCCAATATTTCTGCGATGCGCAGGTTTTCTCGATACTCACTTAGGTCGTCCATAAAGACTTCCAACAGCGAATTGCCGAAAGAAGCTTGAGTCAGAATCTCATAAATCGCCAAGGCGGTGATCAACAAGATGCTCGCAACAATCCATGTACCATGGCAAAGAATCGCTCGGGCAAGGGAACGAGGAAGTCCGTGCGAAGAATCGCTATTTGGTTGCAATTTTTGCAAAGCGCGTGTTTTCTCGATTTGATTCTGTTATCCTGTTTGACGGGAAGTTCTTTTGAATATTAGCTGGATCGTGCTACTTAACTCACAAAATGTTTCGTCGTCACATTCTGACAAAAGGAAATTGCAATCGATCATGGCTGCGACGATCGATTCAACAAGCTATTGTAGGTGCCGTTGTTGTAACGATGTTGGATAGCTTTCTCAACGCAATTTTTCGGTTTAAACCGCTTCCGCTCGGGCAACGCTTTGCAGAGCCAATATCCTTTGTCGGATTCAATGCTGACGAATTCGATGAACAAAAGCGAGATTGTCTTTCCATCGAGGACGACGCAATCACGCGTGCAACGCTACCCGAACAATTTGGCGATTCGCGATTGATTGCGCATCGATCGGCAGCCGATTTCGTCGAAAAGTTCTCCTTATTTGGCGACGGCTGGGGGATGTATGCAACGCCCTCCCTTTCCAAGTTCTATCACGCCATTGGTTGCGATCAAGGTTGGAAAGGCTATTTTGTTCGCGAGTTTGCCAAAGGCAATCTTGGACTCTATTCAGGGAGAAATACAGCGACTGGCTTTCTAGACAAATCTTACGGTGATGTTCCTATCGTCGTGACAGGTTGTGCAACATGCCACTTTGGACGAGCTGCGGGCATGGATGTTCCTGGACTGGGGAATAAGAACATCGATCCCTATGCACTAGGTCAATGGATCGCCACGGCAGACAAATCCGTGTCATGGATGCCGATCGCTGCGACATCTCATTCATCGCTCGAGTTACAGACACGCAGTCTTGAAATGGCTAAGCGACTTTGCAATGAAGACAACGGCAATGCAACGCAAGGTTTAGTACCTGTATCCCTAGTAATACAATGGTTTTATCGGCAGCAGGGTGTCGATTGGCCATCAACGATGACGCCGGGAGCTGTGAAAGTGCCTGCACTTTGGGGCTATTCTGGAAAGTTTCAAAGCGGCATCTTCTGCGATGGAATGGGAGACGGACACAACGCCGCCTGGGCCGGCATGGTCGAATTGGCGGCTGGCAACAACGTCGATAACATTCGAGAAAATGTCGAGAAAATCATTGAAGCAGAACACGTTCTGGGCTTGCTGCTGCCACCGGCGTATCCGAATTCGATCGACTGGAAAAGGGCAAGTCGCGGAAAGTTACTATTTACTGAGCATTGCCAAGTTTGCCATGGTCGATATGCGAAAGATGCAAATGGCTTTCCCGTTTTTGAAACGCCAGTTCACACTAATCTCGATGTTGTGAATACGGACGATGATCGACTCAATATTGTTACCAAGCAATCGATCGAGCTCATCGGTCAAAGTCCACTTAAGGATGTTATTCGAATTAGTCCAAACTATCGGCGAGGCTATTTTGCTCCGCGATTGGACGGAATTTGGTCGCGTTTTCCATACCTACATAATGGTTCAGTTCCGAATATTTGGGCGTTGCTTTCAAAACCGGAGAACCGTCCAAGATTTTTTAATTTAGCCGACGCCGGGGAATCACACCGGTTTGATCCTGATGATCTGGGATTACGAATATTGCCGCCAGGTTCTGTCAGCTCACTTCAATTGCAACTCAAAGCTCGCGCGAAGTCTCGCGAGGTTTATGACACGTCACGGCTCGGACAATCGAATCAAGGTCACGACTTTGGATCGGCCTTATCGAATGAAGAAAAGCGAATGCTGATTGAATATTTAAAGACACTCTAATTTAGTATGACAAAGGAATCACATGGCTTTTGAAGCCTTTAAAGCAAAATATCGCGTGACGATAGAAAACTATTTGACATCAGCTTTTGATCGCTGTGAAGACACCGAAGTCTGTCGCATCGCTAAGTATATTTCGCTGAACGGTGGCCACCGCTGGCGCGCGTTAGTTGCCGCGGCTGCAGGGACGATCTTTCACGAAAACGCCACTCGAATGGTTCTGCCGGGTGCTGCAGGGGTCGAGCTATCGCACTCTGCGTCATTGATTTTAGATGATCTTCCATCGATGGATGACGGCCAAATGAGAAGAGGTCGACCCTGCGCTCATCGCGTATTTCCGATGTGGGCGGTCGAACTGACTCCCGTTTTTCTGGTGACGATGTCGTACGAATTGGCCCTCAGTAACCCACTTGTAAATCCTGATCGTCGCGTCGCAGCGGCTATCGTATTAAGTCGATCTGGAGTTGCCATGATTTCTGGCCAAGAAAACGATGTTGCTCCAACCTCAAATCAAATCGACGAAGCTCAGTTACTGCATCGCTACCGCCAAAAGAGCGGTGCGTTGTATGCTGCCGCCGCTGAAGGTGGCGGGATACTCTGTGGCGCGTCGGACGACTGTGCTAAACGACTAAGAGCGGCCGGAATGTGGCTTGGCCTTGCCTACCAGTTCTTAGATGATGTTGCTGACGCAACCGTGGATCCGACTATCGTGGGTAAGGATACACAAGCCGACGCGAACAAGCTTACTTCGGTACGCTTGTTTGGCGTTGAAGGAGCGACCTCTAAGAGCCTTGAATTTCAAGAGCAGGCGCTAGATGCCATTGAATCCTATGGAAAAGAAGCGGATTACTTGAGGAAGTTAATCACGCAAGCAAGTTGGGCTCCGTCCTGAATACTGCATCGAAAAAGTAGTCAGGAACCGCGTTCTTTACGTTTGATCTCGTGGATTATGCTAACCCAAAACTCGGAAAGTCCATTTCCTCGAGGAGCAAGACTCAGCCACCCTCGATCCGATTTTTTGCTGCGTTGAAGTTGCTGCGGATTAGAAGATCGTTTACGCTTGGCCATACATGGTCTTTTGAAGTTAGTGTTGTATCGCAACCACCGTATCTCTTCATCGCCATCTTTTTTGCAGGAATCGAATAATCACGCTACTATTGTTTGCCTAAAGCGCAGCCTCTAAAGGAAAAACGACATTTTGAGAGCAGTTCTTACGAAGGCCGAGTTCGCTACGATGGAACAATTGTTTTTGTTCAAGGAACGAGGCTTGCCGCTAAAGCCGTTTCCTGGACTTACTGATGACCAATGGGGTATCAAAGCTCATAATCGACCTTGGATCGATCACGTTGGCAATTTTAAGAGTGGCGAAAGAATCGTTGAAGTTGGAGGGGCATACAGCCTGCTTCCAGAATATTTGTCAGAACAATATGGAACAGAGAGTTGGATTATCGATGACTTTGGTGGATACTCGAACGAAACCGATCTTTGGCAGCGTTGGGGCAATCCTGATGATTGGATCGCACAGCATCCTGCAATCCGTTACATCAAAAAACCAGTCGGCATGTTTGATCCAGAGCTTCCAAGCGACTATTTCGACTGTGTTTTCTCCGTCTCGACGCTCGAACACATCCCGATAAATTTATGGACTGCCATTTTCCAAGACATGCTTCGTATTACGAAGCCTGGCGGTCGGCAATTTCATTGCATTGATATACCGCGATATAACTTCAAGAAATCGTTTCTCTGGACTCTTTGGACGTGTTTGCCGGGAAGTTATCTATACAAGGCGCATCCGATGCGATTGTGGAAACAAGCATTGAAAAAATCAGGAGTTCGCTTCGATACAAAATGGCCGAGCATGAGTTTCAATTTCGATGCGAGCTTGATGTCAGAGTCCGCAGACGTTATCTTTCGTTTCTATCCTCCGAAAAATAAGTCCAAATCGTGGCCTGCCGGTGGATACTCGCTACTCATTGAGATTCATCGAGAAGCTTAGGCATCCTGCCGCCGAGTACCCCTATTTCGCGGTCGCTAAACGGTTAGCCCTTGGCTACATACTGACATCGATAGACTGGCAGACCGTTGAGCCGAGTTCTTCGTTCGAAATGCGTTCGATAATCCATACTATGCGTTGAAACCGGTTCGTCGACAAAACGAGGGCCGACGAGCGTTGTTACTTCAGCCAATAGCTCCAGCGTGGATTCGTAATAGTCGAGAACATCAGTCCAGAAATGCAAAACACCGTTGGGCTCGAGAACTCGCTGAATCGACTTCAGCATGCGATCATTCAAAACGCGACGCTTTTTATGTCGAGCTTTCCACCATGGATCGGGAAAGTAAACATGGACGGCTGACAGACGTTGGTCCGGAACATCGCGAGACACGACTTCGACCGCGTCACAAGCAAAAAAACGACCATTCTCGATCGACTGCTCTTCGAGTCGTTTCTGCGCCAGTTCCGCGTACTTGACGGCCAATTCAAGCCCTATGAATCGAGTATCTGGATCGCGAGCGGCAGCTTCGATCATAAAGAGCCCCTTGCCGGAACCGACTTCGAGTTCGATGCGACCTGGCGCTTCGAGCATCGATTGCAAGACCGATTGATCGACCGGATTCCTAAAATAACCTTGTGGTCGATTCATCAATCTATTTTTTCACAACCCAAATGTTGCGGAAAACGACAGGATTTTTATGGTTCTGAAGGAATAGTGGGCCGGCGGCATTGGCTTCTTTGTTTTTGCCCTGAGTCTGTGTCGGCAATTCCAAGTCTTGATGAATAACGACTCCGTTGTGTCGAACCGTAACATGAGCATTGGTTACCTTGCTTCCTTGATCGTTGTATCTCGCCGCTACAAAATCGATATCGTACGTTTGCCAGCTCAGTGGCGGAAAGCACATGTTGAACTTTGGTTCGGAGACCTTATAGATTCCACCGCATTCATTGTCCTTGCCTTCGAGTCCAAACGAATCAAGGACCTGTACTTCATAGTATCCTTGTAGATAGACACCGCTGTTACCGCGTTTTTGGCCCCGCGACAATGGCATGTATGGCGTGCGGAATTCGATGTGAAGTTGGTGGTCGAGAAAATGCTCTTTGGTCTCACATCCGACGCTCAACGTTTTCTCATCCGTAAGTTTCCCATCTTTAAAGGCATCGGCATTGCTCCCATCAAAGAGAACGCTTGCATCTTTAGGCGGTTTTGCTCCAAGTGTCGGGCTTTGACGCTGTACCTTGATAAGCTCTGCGAGTATTTTATCGCTTGCATCGTAGATGGAAAGCGATGCCTTTTCGAGTTTCACCGAAAATCCATCGCTGCGACCTCGAGCCCATTCGCCATCGATCCGCGCGCGAACGGATTTCGTGCCGATCTCTTTCCGAAAACCGTCACCGGGCAAGCCACCGGGCAATAGAAATACGTCGAACTCTTCACTACCCAGCGAAATAACTTGCGCAGCATAGGCTCCTCCCCAAGGTTCGACGATACCGACGAATTCGCCTTGAAGAGCATAATCCTGACCACCATCCTTCGGCGTCAAGAAAGCTTCGTCCGCGCTGCTGGTTAGGCAGCACAAAGCGCTCGATATGAAAATGACGCTCGGTAGAAGCATTAGCGTTGATTGAAACATGTGGCGATCATCCGAGTAAGCGATTGCGAGTATCGTGTCGTATAAAGTGTCTTAAAATCGACCGCCGCGACTGTTGCCTTGACCGGCTTTTGCACCGGCACCGATGGCACGGAGGACACCTTCTTCAATCGAAATGCGAATGACGGCACCGTGCGGAACAAGCTGGCTTTTGATGGTCAGCATATCTTTATCGGCATAGTTCTGCGCGCCTTGAATCATCGCTTCGACGATTGGCGACGGATCTACGCTTTGAAGGTAATCGAGCAGTGGTCCTACTTCGATCGACATAGCCACGGGTGAACCTTGTGTTGCAGGCTTTCCGGCAATCCGATCCAAGGCCGCTTTCAAATTCGCCTCCGCTTGACTGCCTAATGCCAACACGACTTTCTTATCGGATGTGGCGATCGCAAAATGAATCGTATCGGAAAAGATCTTTCGGGCTTTTTCGTCTGCATCGCTTGGGAGCTTTAATGTTCCGATGTGAACAGACGAGCTTTGGTGAGAATAGGCGTTGAATTTGATCTTAGGCGCGTCTGGTGCTTGTGACATGGCCGCACTCACTTTTTCGAGTGAGGCTGCAAGCTGCTTACCATCGGCGACGCGAGAGGCCGTCACGATATTCAATCCCGATTGGAACGTCACGGATGCAGCTCCATCCACGTTCCCGTCTTGAATACCTTTGATGACAAGCAGCTTAATTTCTTTGATGAATTCAACTGCCGCTTGCGAATTTCCTGATTTCGGGACGTTCTTAATCGCGGTATCAAATGCGGCGTTGACAGTCTGTTCGATTTGCGGGATTTGCGATGGGTCGAGCACTTCTGAAAAAGACAATGCGATTGTCTGACCATCCATAGGCAATGCGGAAAAATCTGTTTGGGCCGTTGCCGATCGAGCGATCTGGGCATCGAGCTTCGAGCCGGCGATAAACTCCGATGCTACTTCTAAGTAAACCTGCTTGTTAGGAGAATCGCCGAGCAGACCAATCACGACTTGCTTGGTATTTCTGATCATGTCTTCGATCTCTTCAATTTGTGTCTTTTGGATTTGCTGCGAAACCTGAATACCAGCTCGACGACCAGCGATCACGGCTCGCTCTTCGTCGGTGCTCGCTTGTGCTTCAGCTTCCTTCAGTTCACGCTCTAGTCGAAGAACTTGTTGAGCATTGGCGCGCTCGAATGCTTCCTTCATCTGGATAAGCAATTTATCGCGAAGTTGGGCAGGAATGCTCTGAACGTCCAACTTGATACCGACGTCGTAACGCGACGAGAGATTTTGAAGCAAGTCTGAGGGGACTTGTTTGAATTCGTTCGCCACCCCTTCTTGTTGGGCGACGATAAGCCAATCGTTAACTTGTTTAGCAAACACCGTTTGTGGGCCAACGCTGATAGTGTAAAGTCCATTGCCCAATTCCTCGGGCTCGCCAAAATTTGCCAGGCTTGCAAAAAATGTTTTAAGATCCGAAATCGGCAGCATGACAACCGGAGTTGGGTTGCCTTCTCCATTCAACGAAACGGCCACACCAATCGGTCGCGAGCGATCTAAACCGCCGGTATAGAGATCGACAAGCGTCGTGGCTAAGCCACTGATTTCGGGCTGATTTACTGCTCGAAGAATATAGGTTGCGTGCTCCTTGAGTTGCTCGATTTTGCTGATCGAGACAATCAGCGTGGGTTGTCCGATCGCCGTCGCAACCTGAGAACGATCCTGAGCGTTCGAAAAAGAGATCGCCGCTACAACGACGAAAATGCTACAAAATGCCCGAGCAACGGACGAACAAAGCAAACGCATAACTTATTATCCTTGTGTTATCGTAAAGTCTGACTGTCGAGGGCATTAGTGTATCAAATTGTGAGAAACTGACGATTGCTAATTACGCAACGGTAGATAGCTAGTCCAAATAGTTGTTTGCGTCGCTGTGGCGGAATCTTCAACGCTACCGCTGATGGATTGGCGGTGGGAAGGTTAAATTATCTATCACGCAAAAATTACGCAATATTACGCATGCTGAAAGCTTACGCCACCCGATTTTTTATGCGGATTTTGGGAGAAACACTGACTTTTTTTGCTTGTTCGGTAAAAAAGCGATTACTAAATTCAGGCTCCAATAGATCGCGAAAATCGCGATTCCGTATGGCATCGCAAGGTCGAAACCGACATCGCGATGCTTGGAATGAGTGAGCGGTTTGTCGGGTGCGTCAGGTAGAAAGCGCACATTGACCTCGGCACCCATTGCTGGCAATCCATAAATGTCTAACGATCGGACGGCTATTTCGTGCTCTCCGCCACTTGAGTCGACGTACCCCAAAACGTATTCGGTAGGGAACGGTTCTGGCGGCGGCGGATTGGTAGAAATCACAGTGGCCGCAACATCCGGCACGTTATTCCATTGGCTTTGTAGGTCAATAGCCCGCCAAACCAACGCCCCCATGGCGATCGTCATACAGACCAACAGCAATCGCGAGAGCGGGTTCGGCTTGACTGGAGCGACCTTCGATTCGTTAGCCATTCCTGCTTCGGATAGCCGCCGTTGTTCCACCGTCCATTGACCCGTTCCGATTCGCGGCGAGCGTTCAGGATCGCAGAGATGGACGGTTTCAATTTCGCCGCGACCCAACGACAAACCTAGCCCAAGTGACGTGATCCAGAGCGTCCCGAACATCAGCAGATCGGTATCCGATTTCGGTTTCTCGGTTCGCTGCCCAGCTTTCGCTTGCTCTTCGTCTTCATAAAAATCGCACCAAAGTGTTTCCGCCGGAGGGATTTTGAGAAGCTCGACGATCTGATGGACCGGCTTGCCATGAACTTGCATCGGGCCGAATCGAAGTCGCCGATCGTCGATATCCATTCTTGACAATGCATACGGGGAGTGACGTGTAAAGCTGAACGTCGTTTCGATATCATCGAGGTACAGACCTGGATCGTCGTCTCCCAAATCCTCCTGCATATCTGCCTCTAAGTCGACATCGTATTTCAGAGCTTCAAGAATTTGATATATCTGACTGCGAGGTAACCCCAGGACCAACGGACCCATCCCGTGACCTAACTCGACGGACCAAAAATCGTCGTTGGGCATAAGTTTGACTTCTTTCAGTTTGATCTAATTTCTGTCAGTCTGATTGGATGCGGCCGCACTTTTCGTTTTGGCTCGTTTGCGTTTTGGCGATTCCTTAGTATCCGGTGATGCTGCATCATAGTCAGTCCATTCGCGGTTCGTTTTACGGCTGGCTTCGCTCGCAACGGGTTTCGTTTCTTTAGCTGGGGCTTTAAGAACGTTCGCACTCATGTCGTGCCACTGCTGAACCATACGGCTGACGATCTCCGGATGTTTTACGGCGACATTATGCATCTCGGTGCGATCGGCTGCCATATTATACAATTCCCATGGCTGGCTCTGAAAGCTCACGATCTTCCAATCGCCATCGCGCAAGCCTCGATCGCTTGAAAAGAGCAAGTGAATCGGCGGTCGCTTTGAGATCGTTCCCCCATCGATAATTGGCTTGAGCGAAATTCCAGCCAGCGGCGTTGGCTCGCGTCCAGGAAACGATTTTGGGATAACTGCACCTGAGACTTCGGCAAACGTCGGCATGACGTCGACGAGATGGGCCGGACTGGAGACGATCGAGCCCGATTGAGCCTTCATGCCCGCCGGCCAACTCAAAATCGCTGGTGAAGAGATACCGCCTTCAAATTGATTTTGCTTATAGAAACGAAACGGAGCATTGCGCGCCCATGCCCAGCCTGTGCTATCGCTCCAGGTAACCGTTGGATGGAACGGTTCGCTATCGGGCGAGCTGCTACGTCGGTCATACGGACACGCTCCATTATCGGAAACAAAAAGGATCAGCGTATTGTCGATTTCACCGGACATTCTAAGATCCGCAAACACGCGACCCATCTCCTGATCGACGCGATCGATTAGGGCAGCGTAGGCCGACATGCGGTGCGATTCCCACTTTCGTTGATCCGTCGATAGCGTGTCCCAAGCCCGAACATGGTCTGGGCGCGGTGGGATTTCTGTATTCTCCGGAAGTAGACCAAGCTTCTTCTGTTTTGCAATGCGCGCATCGCGTATCGCATCCCAACCTTCGTCGTAACGACCCAGGTACTTCTTGTAGTCGGCTTCCATAGGTTGCAGCGGGGCATGAGGCGCATTAAACGCCACGTAGAGAAACCAAGGTTTTTTTTCTTGACGTGCATCTCCAAGGAACTCGATTGCATGATCCACATTGGCGACGGTCGTATAGAAGCCTGTTGAAGGGACCGTCCACGGCTGACCATTGAACCGAAACGTCTTGTCGCCTAGATAGTAATTCGTTGCACCCGACAGATGACCAAAATAGCGATGGAATCCAAAATCAGTTGGCTCCTTATCTAAATGCCACTTCCCTGCCATCGCCGTAAAATAGCCTGCCGGGCCAAGTACTTCCGGAATCGTCACCGCTCGTTTGAGACTTTCATCGCCCGCTTGTCGACACCATCGACCGGTCAGCAGACTCACTCGCGACGAATGGCACTTGGCTGTGTTATAAAACTGCGAAAATCGGATACCGTTGCCGGCGAGCCTATCGAGATTAGGCGTTTCGATTTCACTGCCATAACAGCCGAGATCCGAAAATCCCAGGTCGTCAACCATTACCAGCAAAATATTGGGCGGTGCCGAGAATACGGATGCCGAAGGAATCAACGAAACGACCAATGACAAGCAAATGGAGAATATTTTCATTTCAATGGCTAACACTTTGGCTCTTCCGCAGAATCTGTGGGGCAAAATTAACTATTTATCGTTACGAATAGAAAACCGAAGTTTCAACGGATGCCCGTTTCGCATTGGATTTTTGAGGCATCACTCCGATGTCCAAAGTTGAAG
>Ga0163150_10000532_pt1 | contig 70792 bp, 50 predicted proteins | sample OliLakLV19P2IB_FD_148628 | JGI IMG/M metagenome (GOLD analysis project Ga0163150, IMG submission 148628) | Freshwater microbial mat bacterial communities from Lake Vanda, McMurdo Dry Valleys, Antarctica - Oligotrophic Lake LV.19.P2.IB | ecosystem: Environmental > Aquatic > Freshwater > Lake >... | reverse complement strand
CGCGTGCGTTTTCATGCCGTCGCCAAAGACGAAGCAGAGGCTCCGGATTTCAGTCACGAATTGCACTGAGTGCTCCTACAGAAATAACTTGAGCAGTTTTTTAGCCACGGATTAAACCCAGCCCGGGCTACGCCCGGGCAACCCAAGGAACGAATAGTGGTTAATCGATCAATTGTCTCGCGAGAATTCTTACTTAGCCCAGGCATTCATGCCTGGGTTTTCGACGTCCCCTGAAGATCGTCGTCAACCCGCTTCAGCGGGTTGGCATCTCCAGTGTGGTAATTCCGCCCTGAAGGGCGTGTACGACAACTTCATTTGCGGATGATTTCCCAGGCATGAATGCCTGGGCTAGGGAAAATCCGGGTCTCAAAATCCGCGCAAGGCGCGTGCAAATTCAACGTTTGTAGTACGGATCGACACGGATGAAGGGAACCACGAACACACGAACGTCGAGTTAGCCGCCCCGCAAGCGGGGCGGCTAAGTCCCCGATTTTTTCATGCTTTCCGATCGTTGCTCTTCGTCCGTGTTTCATTCGTGTTCAATCCGTGGCAAATCGAAAAAGTTATTTATGTGCGGATCCTAAATCCGGCCAGGCCGAAAAAAAGGGGACTGGTTCATTATTCGGACTCAACCTCGCTTGCAGCGCCCATGCACTCGGTGACCCAACATCCAACCAGGTTCCGAACGAGTAACCGAATAATGAACCTGTCCCCTTTTTTCCGCGCCCCTCAGCTCACGAAAAGGCTTCGGCGAGTCGTTGTCGGAGAAAGTCCCACGCTCAACCGCGACGCGCCGGCGACAACGAGTCCCGACCCCCTCGGCATCCATCACTATCCGCGCAGCACGCGCTGAAGTTCAACGCTAGCAGTACAAATGCCCGACACCTTCCTCACTCTTCCCGCGGGCGAGAATCAGGCCCGCGGCATCGCGCAGTACGCCCTCGACTTTTGCGCGGGCAAGTTCCCCGGTCCCAGCATGGCCGTGTTTCAAAGGGTCGAGCGGTTCCATTTGGATAGCATGGCCTGCGGCGTCTCGGCGCTAGCATGCGGCGCGAACGCCCCCAACGTGCTGCGGCGCGAAGCATTGGAATACGCCGCGGCCGCCGGCGCACCCGGCGTGCCCTGCTTTGGCTCGACCGTGCGCGTCGCACCCGAGAAAGCCGTGCTGGCTAACAGTTCCGCCGTGCGCGAGTGGGACGCCAACGGCACGAATTTTGGCTACAACCCGCGCAGCGGCCACACCCGGGGCGAGTTTGGGCACAACGACTTTTACCCCGTCGCCGTGGCCGCTGCGCAACTGGCCGGGCTCGATGGACGGCGGACGCTCGCGGCCATGATCTGCCTCGACGAGATCCGCGGCCGGCTGGCCGAAGTCTTCGCCTTGAAGGACCACAAGGTCGACCACGTCGTGTACGGGGCGATTGCCTCGGCCGCGGTCTACGGCGCAGTGCTGGGGGCCACAGAGGATCAAATCGAATCGGCGCTGGGCTTGTTCGTCGCGCACTACATTCCTTTCCGCGCGATCAGGGCCGGCAAGCAACTGTCCGACTCGAAAGGGGCCTCGGCCGCGATCAGCGCGGAGATGGCCGTGGCGAGCATGCGGCGGGCCATGCGGGGCTTCGTCGGCCCGGCCGACATCTTCCGCAATCCCGAGGCCATCTTTTGCCTGTTCGAGAAACCCACGCGGCCGGCGACCAGCCCTTTTGACCTGGAGCTGGCCACCGGCGGCGACGATTTCGCCGTGCTGGGCATGCACTTCAAGCTGGGACTGTACGAGCACCAATCGGCCGGCGCGATCCAAGGCCTGATGGACCTGCTGGCCGCCCATCCGAAGCTCTTGGACGACGAGCGGCAATGGAAGCAAATCAAGATCGCCATTTATGAGCCGGCGTTTTCGATCATCGGCGACCCGGCCAAACGCGATCCGCGCACGCGGCAAAGCGCCGATCATTCGATGCTCTACATCATCGCTACGCTCGTGCGCAAGGCGCTTGAAAGCAAGCGCGCCGGCTGGCAGGAATTGATGCTCGTGCCGGACGACTACAGCGACGCGAGCATCACCCACCCGCTCACGCGGCGGATCATGGAAAAGATCGAGTTCGTCCACGGCGGAGCGGAGTACGACGCCCGCTATCCCGACGGCATCCCCACATCGCTCGACATCGAGCACGCCGCACTCGGCCGGCTGACCAGCGGCCTGGTAATGTACCCCAACGGCCACGCACGCAACACCAGCGGCGAGCTCGATCGCCTGCTCGCGCACAAGTTCCGCCTGCTGGCGGGGCTGGGTGTGGACGACGTCGACGGACTCTACGAGCGATTCACGAACCTCACGGACAAAACATCGCAACACATCGCGGAGCTGTACGATTTCAAGATCCGCAACGTGTAAGTCCCAGCAAGTAGGTCCCGTCCGCCGGCCGGGACCTGGCAGCGGGAACACGCGAAACCTCTCCAACGAATCTGACAAAACGCCCAGAGGCATGCGTCTCGTTCTTCAATGGCGGACGTACAACCGCTTCAGGTCCCGCTCGGCAAGCGGGACCTACCTTAGAAAATCCTGCGGCGGCGCGCGACGACCAGCATGGTCCCCGCGCCACAGCAAGCGAGCACCAGCGTAGCCGGTTCGGGCACGGCCTGCGCTGGGTCGGGATCGGTCGCGCCCCAATTGGCCGAGATGGCGTTGATGTCGAAGATGTTGACGATGCCATCGCCGTTGGCATCGCCTTGCGGGCCGGCCGTATCCCAGTTGGAACTGACAGTGTTAATGTCGAAGATGTTCACGACGCCATCCAAGTTGATGTCGCCCGAGACGGCCGGCATGGCCTTCAAGATCAGGCTCGTGCTGGTGAATGTGTGCTGCAGCGCCAGATGCCCACCGAGGTTCATATCCTGGTACGTGGCAAAATCGCCATCGCGCGTGCCGAAATTGATGACCTCGAAGTTGTCGCCCAGTGCGGGCATGAATCCGTCGAGCAAGTCGACGTTGAACGTACCTCGCAGGGACGCTTGATTCGTGACCGTAAGCTTGCCGAATTCGCCAACGTCAGTGCCGCCCAGGCCGATATGCAACGTGGCGGCACTATTGAACGCGGCGCGCGGCACGTCAATACTTCCTTTGTGAAGGATGACGGTGCTGCCCGTCGCGGACTGGAACTCATAGTTCGATAAGTGCTGACTGTTGACAATGAGTGCGCCGCCGTTCTCGATCGTCAACTGCGAATCCTTGCGAACGATGAAAAAGGAGTTCTCCGTCCAGGTAGCGCCGGCCTCGATCGTGGCGGCTCCCGGAGCGTCGAAACCGACAGAGGAGCCGATGTATGTGCCGTAATCCGTGACCATGTTCCCATCGGTAATTCGCAACGTGGGCGCTGGACCAGAAGCACTCGAAACCTCCACACCGTTGGAGGGGGGGCCAAGAGCGCCGTTCGCAAACGGTGCGACGGTATACGTCGAACCGTTCAAGTCGAGCGTCACGTCGCCCGCCTGCACGCGCATGAACGCGGTCGTGGTATTGCTCGCTACCGAGACGGCGTAGGTTTCCGCCAAGTTAAAGACAGTTCTGTTCCCCGGCAGGGGAGTTTGACCCGCGGACCAGTTCGCACCCGCGCCGAAGCTGCCGCCCGCGGGATTGATCCATGTGGTGTCTACCGCGGTGCCATAGGAAGGGCCATCCAAATTCAATTGTACCATTGACCCCACGGGACCCCACGGTCCGAATTGATTTCCGCCACTTGCTAGAATGCCGGCGACCTGCAGATTACTCGTCGTCACGATGTAAGCCACCGGCCAAATGCCAGCCGGGACGTTACCCGTCAGGTTATACGTGCCGGTCATGGTCATCGGCCCACCGGGCAGGCCACCCTGGATGCCGGCCTGAACCGGTTCGAGCGTGTAGAACTGTCCGTTCACGTTAAGATTCTGGTTCCACCAGAAACTATCGTTGGCGGCGAACTGCGAGCCGGCAACGGGATCAAATGCGTTCGCCGACGCCGCCGTGCTACGCTGCTGTACGTTCGGGGCAGTTACGAATGCCTCGGCCGCCGCGGCATTTGGCGCGAGACGCTGCACGAGGCCCGGTCCAGAGAACGACAGATTCAAGAACGCCAGAGGACCCAGCGGATCGGTCATATTGTCGATCCCAATCAAAAAGCCCTTGGCGCCCGCGACGGCAGAAGGCGGCTGTGAATTGCTCGTCGTGCTGCTGCCGCTATTGGTCGCCATGACGACGATCCGCGCCGCTTGGGCGCACGGAACTTGGAGCAAACACACGCCCAAGCATGCGGTCCAGGAAAGAATCCGGCCCATCGTACTGTCCCCTTTATTGCCCCCGCTTGTAGAACCTGCCCGCGCCCCGCCCCCGCGCGTAGAGCTGCCGGCCAAGCTGCGATTCTAAAGCAACAATCTTGTCGACGTCAAGAAAAAACGCCGCGCTCCGCTGCGCGTCGCGGCTAACCGTTGGACGGAACGAACGACTCCCGGCGGACGCTGAATTACCGGTCATCCTTCCAACGCGTCCCCGTCAATTCTCTCATCCCTCCCTCAGCGTTATTACTCCCTGCGTCATCCCTCTCCCAACGTCGAGCGTCTCCTGAGGATATGATGATAGTGCTGCGCAAAACGATGCGCTTCGTCGCGGACGTATTGCAGCAACCGCAGCGCGTAGGAATGGCGACTCAACCGTAGCGGTTCTTCCTGTCCGGCGATGAAGATTTCTTCCTCGCGCTTGGCCAGTGAGATCACCGTCGGTGGCGTGATGTCCAATTCGCGGAACGCGGCCAGGCCGGCGTTCAATTGTCCTTTGCCGCCGTCGATCAATAGCAGATCGGGAAACGTCTGCCCTTCGTCCTCCAGTCGTTTGAATCGCCGTGCCACCACCTCGTGAATGCTGGCGAAATCGTCGATCCCCTCCACGCCGCGGATTTTGAACCGCTTGTAGCCAGGCTTGAAGGGCAGACCGTCGATGAACTGCACCAGACTGGCCACGGTCTCGCCGCCTCCCAGGTGCGCAATGTCAACGCCTTCGATCGTCCGCGGCGCGTCGGTCAGGTGCAGCACTTTTTTCAATCCGGCCAGCCCCTTTTTGGGATCGATGTAAAACACCTCGGGCTGCACGTGCGTGTCGAGCTCTCCGCGGCGGTCGAGCGTTTCCAGGGCCTGGATCTCGTCGCGCAGCCGCGCGGCCTTCTCGAATTTCAGCTCGCGGGCCGCGGCCGTCATCTCCTCGCGCATCTCGGCCAGCAGCCGCTTCTTGTTGCCTTCGAGAAACATGCGCAGTCGCGCGATGTCGCGGCGGTACTCGTCCTTCGAGATCCGTAAGTTGCACGGCGCGGTGCATTGGTCGATGCTGGCCAACAGGCAGGGGCGGAACCAGCGCCACTTTTCGTCTCCCTCGTCGATGTCCAAACTGCATGTGCGAAACTTGAAGATCTTTTGCAACACTTGGATCGCGCCGCGCAGACTGCCCGCGCTGGCGAAGGGTCCGTAGAGCTTGGTGCCGCGCTCGCTGGGCTCGCGCGTGAATTCGACGCGGGGAAAATCCTCGCGGGTGGTGATCTCGAGATACGGAAACGTCTTGTCGTCCTTGAGGCTCTGGTTGTACTTCGGCTGCACGTCCTTGATCAGCCGCGACTCGACTAGCAGCGCGTCGACCTCGCTGTCGGCTTCCAGGAAATCGATATCGGCGATCTCGCGCACCAGATCGGCCGTGCGGCGATCGTCGGCGGCCGCCTTGAGAAAGTAGCTGCCGGCCCGCGACCGCAGATTGCTGGCCTTGCCAACATAGATCACCACGCCCGCCGCATCCTTCATCAGATACACGCCGGGCGTTTGCGGAAACGCGCGGACCTTGGCGGCGGCGCGCGCGATGCCGACCAGAGCCAACTCGGCATCGCCGGGCAAAGCGGCGTCGCTCGGTGGCTCGCCAGCAGGTGATGATTCTTCGAGGTCGGGCATGGAATAGAACAGGGGTCGGGAGTCGACGGCGCCTTGACGTTCGCACTCGGCCAGTTCACGTGGACGACGCCGAGTCCCGACCCCCTCGGCGAACCAGTCCAGGTTGTCGTCCGCACCATTATACCGCACGTCGCGCATCTGGGTGGACTGGGCTCGCGGACCGATGATAGAATACCAATCATGGCATCCGAATCATCCGAACCGCTGCACGTGAACCTGCCCGCGTCGACGCAGGAGTTTGCGCAGGAACAGGCCGCGGCCGGCGGCTTCGCTAATGTATCGGACTACGTGGCTTCACTGGTCCACAACGAACAGCGCCGCAAGGCCGAGGCGGAACTCGAGGCGCTGCTGTTGCAGGGCGTTAATAGCGACGAGTGGATCGAGGCAACGCCCGAATACTGGGAATCGCTTCGGCAAGAAATCCAGGAACGACTGGCGACGAAAAAGCCATGAGGCGGCGCGTCATCAAGAGCGCCGAGTCGCGGAGCGACGTCATTGCGGCAGCTCGTTATATCGCGGACTCGAACAAGTCCGCGGCGCTACGATTTGCCTCGGCTGTCGAGGAGTCACTGCAGCGACTCCTGCAAGTGCCTCAACTAGGCGAGAAGCTGGCGTCGCAGAATTCGGCGCTGCGAGACCTTCGTGTCTGGCCCGTTCAGAAGTTTCGCAACTTCTTGGTTTTTTACGCCGAGATGCCCGACGGCATTCGGGTGATCCGCATCCTGCACGGCGCGCGTGATTGGCAAGCGATCCTGGGGGGCTAGATCGGCTCGCAGTCACACCCGCCTCTTTCTTTCGCCGCTGGGGGTGGTACCATCGTGGGTAGCGCCGCCTGCCCTGTGACCCACCCCGCTGTCCTACCTGTTGTGCGCTCGCGGAGACGTTCCATGTCCGCTCCCGCCGAAGTCCTGCTCGGCAAGCTCACGCGCCGCGAGTTCCGCAATCGCATGAGCTCCGGCGAGCTGCGGGCCTGCATCATTCCCGTCGCCGCCATCGAGCAGCACTTGGAACATCTGGCGATGGAGCACGACTGGCGGAGCGTGAACCACATCGCCGTGGCCGTCGCCGAGAAACTGCGCCCCAACGCGATCGTCGCCCAGGGACTCATGGCGGGCATTAGCGAACATCACATGAAGCACCCCGGCACGCTCACCCTGCGCCCGGCCAGCTTCTTGGCCGTCGTGTCAGACATGATCGACAGCATGGCCCGGGCCGACTTCCGCAACATCCTCGTGCTCAACGGCCACGGCGGCAACACCGCGCCGTGCCGGGGCATTTGGGATCAATACCAGCGACTCTCGCAGGTCAATTTGCACTTCCTCCCGTATTGGGAAGTTCTGAACGAAGACGATGCCCGCGAGTTGCTGCATGGTGGGCATCGCCTGCCGCACGATCTGCCGGGCCACGCGCAAGAATTTGAGACGGCGATTGGGCTCGCTGCTTTTCCAGAAAACGTCCGCCGCGATGTGTGGACCGACCAACCCGACACAAAGCCAGCGATGGCCACGGCCGAAAGCGGCCGCGCGTTCGTCGAGCGGATCGTCGACCGCGTGAGCGTCTATTTGCAAGAAATGATCGAGGGCAAGCGCGTAAATGAAACGCCGGCGTATTATCCGTGAGACGAAGTTATGAGTTGAAGTAATTGTTCGTGAGCCACGGATTGAACACGGACGAAACACGGATGAATCCGCTTGCTCGAACGAAATCCGTGTTTTATCCGCGTTCAATCCGTGGCCGAAACATGCCTTCCTTGAAATGAGGCCGTGATGACTACCCACTCATTGATCCTCCAGCCCACGCGCCGCGATTTTCTCCGTTCGGCAACCGTCGCCGCCGGCGGCATGGCACTCACCGGATCCTTGGCCAGCGCACTCCTCGCTGACGAACCCAAAAAAGATCCCGCCAAAAAGCTCAAGGTCGCCGCGGTCATCACCGAGTTCACGTACCGCAGTCATGCCCACGTGATCCTGGAGAACTTTCTCAAGCCGTACCTGTTTAATGGCCAAATCACCGACCCGGGCTGTGAAGTGGTCAGCCTGTACGTCGATCAGTTCCCCGCCGGCGAGATGTCGCGCCAGGTCGCGAAAGATTACAAGTTCAACATCTATCCCACAATCGCCGAGGCCCTCTGCACCGGCGGCAAGCAACTGACGTGCGACGCGGTGCTCTCGATCGGCGAGCACGGCAACTACCCCACCAACGCCAAGGGGCAGCACGAGTATCCGCGCAAGCGGTTCTTCGACGAGATCGTGGCCGTCTTTCGCAGCTCGGGCCGCGCCGTGCCGGTCTTCAACGACAAGCACCTCTCGTACCGCTGGGATTGGGCAAAGGAGATGGTCGACACGGCGCGCGACATGAAATTCGGGCTGATGGCCGGCAGCTCCGTGCCGCTGGCCGAGCGCCGTCCGCCGCTCGAGCTGCCCGCCGACGCGCAAATGGTCGAAGCCCTATCGATCCACGGCGGCGGCGTCGAGTCGTACGATTTTCATGGGCTCGAAGTCCTGCAATCGATGGTCGAAGCACGGCGCGGCGGCGAAACCGGCGTCGCCCGTGTGCGTTTCCTCACGGGCGATCCCCTGTGGAAAGCGGCCGACGACGGGCAGTGGTCTCCGCAACTGGCGGCCGCCGCGCTGGCCGCCGACTTCGGGCCCGATCACGATCTGACCCGCTCCGTGCTGGCCCGCGGCAAGTCGCCCAAGGGAGAGGCCGTCGACATTTACGGCATCTTGCTGGAGTATCGCGATGGTTTGAAGGGCACGGCCCTGCGCGTGCCCACCGGCGGCGGCACGCGTTGGCACTTCGCCTGCCGATTGAAAAGCGAAGACAAACCGCGGGCGACGAGTTACTACGTCGGCCCCTGGGACAATCGCTGCTTGTTCAAGGCCCTGTCGCACGCCATCCAGACGCACTTTCGCGAGGGCCGCGCGCCGTATCCGGTCGAGCGGACGCTGCTCACGAGCGTCGTGCTCGACGCGGCCATGGACTCGCGCATCGCCAATGGCAAACCTATCGAGGCGCCGCAGTTGGAGGTTCGCTACCAACCGCGCGACTTCCGCGCCATGCGCGAAATGGGGGCCACGTGGAAGATCCTCACCGAGGAAACTCCCCAACCGCCGGGGATCGAACCGGCGCCAACTAAATCGAGCGGATAATTAGATTCGCCTGACAATTCCGCCGCGCGTCAACGGTTAGCCGCGACGCGAAGCGGAGCGCGAACGTGCAAATTGGACCGCAATCGCAGCCTGTGTTACGTTGAACTCGCGTACCGTGATTCGTCAGTTGTCGAAATCAACTTTCCTTCTCCAAGGAGTCCCACGACCATGAAACGCCTATCGATTCTCGCGGCAATGTGCGTTGCCCTGTGCGTCACGACCCTCCGCGCCGCCGAGTTGAAAGTCGGCGACCCGGCCCCGGCGTTCTCACTGGTGGGCACGGACGGAAAAACCTACAAGCTCGAAGATTTCAAGGACAAGCAGGCCGTCGTCGTTGCCTGGTTTCCCAAGGCCAAGACCGGCGGCTGCACGGCCGAGTGCAAGTCGATGCGCGAGTACGGCAAGGACCTGAAGAAGCTGAACGTGGCCTACTTCACGGCCAGCGTCGACACGCCGGAATTCAACAAGGAGTTCGCCGACGATTTGAAGGTCGACTACCCGATTCTCAGTGACCCCTCGAAGGAAGTCGCCAAGGCCTACGGCGTGGTTCACGACAAGCGCGCCGTGCCCGAGCGTTGGACGTACTACATCGGCCCCGACGGCAAGATCCTGTACATCGACAAGATGGTGAAGACGGCGACGCACGGCAAGGACATGGCCGCGAAGCTGAAGGAACTGGGCGTGAAGGAGAAGAAATCCTAGCACGGGTGCCATGCCCACGCTGCGCACCAATGCGATCAACGCATGAATCGAAAGTAGTTTACCTGCGCATTCGGCGTTCCCAACACAGGCGTGGGCATGCTGCGCAAACAGCGAGCGTGATCTTCGTTGAGCCTAAGAGTCCCTAACTCAACTTTCCAGGACACCGTCATTCCCGCGCAGGCGGGAATCCAGCGCATTGAAAGACGGCCATGCACCACAGCATTTTCAGCCGCCGAACACAGGTTTCCTTCGCAAATACCCTCCCTGAGCTCCTGGATTCCCGCCTGCGCGGGAATGACGTTTGAGGCGTTGAGTTAGGGGCTCGAAGCATGCCCACGCAACCGTCCGGCGAGTCACGCGAATCTTGAAGGAGTGCCGCGGCGTGGGGACGCCCCCGCGGAGATTGCGTGGGCATGGCACCCGCCTTATGCGCCCGACAACACGCGATGCATCATTCGGCGATCAATGATTCAAACTCCCCCTCACTAATCACCGTCACCCCTAGCGACTTCGCCTTCTCCAACTTGCTGCCCGCTTTTTCGCCGGCAATAACGTAGTCCGTTTTTTTCGACACGCTCGACGCCGCCCGGCCGCCGTGGCGATGGATCAATTCCTCGATCTCGTCGCGCGAGAATTTCGCCAGCGTGCCAGTCACCACCAGCGTCTTGCCGGCTAGTGGGCCAGTCGCTGTCGCCACGGCCTTCTTAGGCGAGGTCATCTTCAAGCCCACGCCACGTAAATCCTCGATCGTTTCGCGACCGAGCTTGCCGTGCAGTTGATCGTACACGCTCTTGGCGATGATCGGGCCGACGTCCTCGACTTCGCTCAATTCGTCGACGTCGGCCGCCAGCAGCTCATCGATCGAGCCAAAGTGTTCGGCCAGTACCGTGGCCACGCGTGCCCCCACGTGACGGATCGCCAGCGCGTTGAGCAGTCGCGCCAAACCGCGACTCTTGCTCGCTTCAACGCCCACCAGCAAATTCTCGCCCGACTTCTTGCCCATTCGCTCCAGCTCCAGCAGTCGATCGAGCGAGAGGCGATACAGGTCGCCGTAGCTCCGCACCAGCCCTTCGTTCACAAGCTGGTCGACCAGCTTGTCCCCCAACCCTTCGATATCCATCGCGTTGCGGCTGGCAAAGTACCGCAGCCGCTCCTTGAGTTGCGCAGGGCACACCGGATTCGGGCAGCGGATATACACGCCTCCTTCGTCCTTCACCAGCGGCGTGTGGCACTCGGGGCATGCAGTCGGGAACTTGAACTTCCGCAGCGCCCCGTCGCGGCGGTGCGTTTCCACGCGAACAATGTGCGGAATAATCTTGCCGGCCTTTTCCACCACCACCACGTCGCCAATCCGCACGTCCTTCCGCTCGATCTCGTCCGCGTTATGCAAACTCGCACGGCTGACCGTCGTGCCCGCCAGTTCGACCGGCTCCAAATCGGCCACGGGCGTGATCGCGCCGGTCTTACCGATCTGCACGCGGATATCGTTCACGCGCGTGATCGCCTCGTACTTCTCGAACTTGAAGGCGATGACCCACCGCGGCGACTTCGACGTGCTGCCCAGCCGCTCGCGCTGGTCGAAGCGGTTCACCTTGAGCACCAGGCCGTCGATCTCGAAATCGAGCTCGTGCAGTCGCTCGATCAGCTCTTCGCAATGGTCGACCGCCGCGTCGAACGATTGGAAGCACTCGACCAGGGGCGTCGCCGGCAGCCCGTAGCTTCGCAGCTCGTTCAAGAAATCCATGTGATTGTCGGATTTCAAGCCTTCGACGTAGCCCACGCCGTGGCAGAACAACCGCAGCCCAGCCTCGGCGCAAATCCGTGGGTCGAGCAGCCGCACCAGCCCGGCCGTGGCGTTGCGGGTGTTCTTGTAGTCGGGCTCCTCACGGCCTTCGCGCAGCTCGTTCAGCTTCACGAGCGCCGGGTTGGTCATGTAGACCTCGCCGCGGACCTCGAGCACGGGCGGCGGATTGCGGCCGGCCAGCCGCAGCGGCACGTCGACAATCGTGCGCACATTGTGCGTAATGTCGTCCCCCACGCGGCCGTTGCCGCGCGTCACTCCCCGCACGAGCAGCCCATGCTCGTAGACCAGCGCTACGGCCACGCCGTCGATCTTCAGCTCGACGATCCATTCGATCTTCTCGTCCGGCAGTAGCTTGGCCACGCGTTGGCCATACTGCCGTAACTCGTCGATCGAATACGTGTTGTCGATCGAGAGCATCGGCACGCGATGCTCGACCTGGTCGAGCTCGGGCACTGGCGCATCGCCCACGCGCTGCGTGGGGCTATCGGGCGCGATCAGTTCGGGGTGCGCGGCTTCCAGCTTCTTGAGGCGTTCGAGCAGCCGATCGTACTCCAGGTCGGAGATGTCCGGCGCAGCCTCGATGTAATACTTCTGATCGTGTCCGCGAATCTCGTCACGGAGTTTCTCGATTTCGTATTTGGCGTCGGGTGACATATTGTTCCGAGTGCCCTGAACCGTTGATCGGATCCGAAGATGCCAGGTGAGCGACACAGAGGTTCCGCTCGTTGGAACTCGTCCCATCGTCATTCCCGCGCAGGCGGGAATCCAGCAAGCCACAAGATGGCCCAGCAGCGCTCGATTTGCAACCGCCGCACATGGGTCCTGACGCCACGGTCCTCCGCGGGTCCCTGGATTCCCGCCTGCGCGGGAATGACGGGTGAGCCGGACGAAACCTGCACTTTGAGACGTCCCACCATTCAAAGGTCCGGCTCGGCAAGCCGGACCTACAACTAAACAGCCGGCTTACGCCGACCGCTCGCCTTAATTGGTCACGCGCTTCGGCACATCGCACTCGGCGGCGATCCGCGGCGCGCCGGCTTGCGCCGTGTGCGGAACCAGGCATAAGAACCGCAGCGGCGTCGCGCCGGTATTGCGGAACTGGTGAATCTCATCGGGCGCGACGTACACGCAATCGCCGGCCCCGAGCGCATGCTCGACCTCGCCTTCCAGCACCGTGCCGCTGCCGGCGAGCACGTACACTTCGTGCTCGTAAGGGTGGCTATGCCGGGGCGTGTACCCGCCGGGCTCGACCTCGAACTGCCGCATGGCAAAGTTCGGCGCGCCGTCGGGCTGGCCAATCAGCCACCGCACCTGGCAACCGTGGGCGCCGGGCATATCGACCGGATTGGAAGTGACCTGTTCGCAAGCTTGTACTTTCATTTCGGAATCCGGAAGTTGGGGGCTCGCGGGGAAGTCAATGGATGAATAATCGCAAGGAAGGCCCGCTCCCGCTCTTCATCCTCTGCATTACAAACGTTGTATTTGCACGCGCACTGCGCGGATGTTTCCGTCCGCTTTTTTCACTAGCCCAGGCATTCATGCCTGGGAAATCATCCGCAAATGAAGCTGTTGTGCATGCCCTTTAGGGCGGAATAACCATGTTGGAAATGCCGACCCGCTGAAGCGGATCAACGACGACTTTAAGGGGCGCCGAAAACCCAGGCATGAATGCCTGGGCTAGGTAAAAGTCTCGCACGACAATCAATCCATCAACCACTATTCCGTCCCCTTGGTTGCCGGACGAAGCCCGCGCTAGGGGCTTCGCGCCTCTGCGTGAAGTATTCCTGCGTGAAGTTCTTACTTTTCTTGTACTGAACTTGTCATTGCGACTTCCCCCGCCGCTTCCAATAGTCGTCGGTGCCGATGGCGCCAAAGGTGGCCACCGCCAAGACCGCCAGCTCGACGAAGAGCAGCGTCGTGCCGTACACGGCCAGGAATTCCAGCAGCGGATGGGCCGTGGCGCCGCGATCGGCGGCCGACTTCTGCGATTCCAAGTACACCATCATGCCGTAAGCGCAGGCCGTGATGCTAAAGGCCACGCCGGCCACGATCAGCAGCCCATAAAACGGATTGAAACTGGACTTGTCCTTCGGCACGTGGAAACTCCGACGGAAACACTCGGCATATCGTCAGCAGGAGCTCTGATTATACCGGCGGCGGAAGGCGCCAGGAACCGCGGACCGTCGACGCCGACTCGAAAAAAGGGATAAGTCCAATAATCTCGACCCGTTGTCCGCTGCATTCGCGGCACACGATTATTGGACTCATCCCCTTTTTCGTCCGCCCTATTTCGCCAGCGCGCAGAAAAAGACCTCGAGGCAACGACTCCCAGCGCCGCTTCGGTCTCCGCAAGGGAAACCTCACAGCCGTCGGCCTCGAGGTCAGTGTATTCAGTCCAAGTCATCATCCATCCGACACGCGTCCGATGGATGAGCTCATTAACTCTAGTGACTGCGCCGCAGCGACGCAAGGGTCATCGCAAGCGCGCAGCGCCCGCGACCGCTCATCGCAAGCAATTTGAAAGTTAGCCGCCTCGCTCGCGAGGCGCTCCGCGGTCGCAGCTCGCGTTGCGACAACTCGAGTCAGCGGTCGATAGCAATGAACGGCGGAGCGCCCCGCAAGCGGGGCGGCTAACGACGAGAATCGTTGTGGGAACTTCGCGTGGCATCGCGCAGCGCATGGACCAGCGCCGCAAAGTGCTCACCGCGATGCCGATAGTCGCGAAACTGATCGTAGCTCGCGCAGGCCGGCGAAAGCACAACCACATCGCCGTCGCGCGACTGCTCCATGCACCAGCCGAACGCCTCGTCCATTCGCTCAATGGCGTGCAGCGGCGTCCTCGGTGCATGTTCGACGGCAATCGAATGCAGCTTCTCTCGCGCCGCTCCAAAAAATGCCGCGCCACGGGCATGCCGCGCGAGGGCCGGTCCAAGCAGTTCCATATCGCCCCCCTTGTCGTGACCGCCGGCCAAAAGCCAAACGCGGCCCGAATAAGTTGCCAGCGCCGCGGCGGCCGACTCGGGCGTGGTGGCCATCGAATCGTTATAGAACTCACGGCCCGCGACCTTGGCGACAAGTTCCAAGCGATGCGGCAAACCGGTGAATCCGCCCAGTCCGCGCGGGATTGCCGCGTCGTCGCAACCGGCGCATCGCGCTGCCAGGGCGGCAAGCGCAGCATTGCGGCGATTGTGGTCACCGGGCACCCGTAGCATTGGCAGTTTTTCTCTGCGTTCCGGCCGGACGACTCGCATGCCAACGCGCCCGTTTTCGTCAAGTTCGTCGAACAAGCTGCTCACGGCCCGATCCGTCGTGTCGGCCACGACCACGCCGTCTCGGCGCACGTTCGAGAGCAAGCGAAACTTAGAGGCGGCGTAATGGGCGAGCGTCCCGTGCCAATCGAAGTGGTTGGGCGAAAAGCTCGTCAAAACCCCAATAAACAACCGCGGCCAGCGGTCGCTCATCCAGGCCAATTGAAAGCTGCTCAACTCCAGCACGGCCCAATCGTCGGCCGTCATGCTTTTCAGATCCGGCAAGAGGCTGCGGCCAATGTTTCCGCCCAACCACGTGCGACGGCCGTCGGTCTCGAGGATCGCGGCGATCATGGCCGCGGTCGTCGACTTGCCGTTTGAGCCCGTGACGCCGATTGTGACCGCGGGACACCGCTCGAGAAACAGCTCGATCTCGGACGTGATCGTGGCGCCCGCTTGCCGCGCGATCTGCACCAGCTCGTTGTCGGGCTTGACCGCCGGATTGACGACGACCACCTCAGCCGCGCGGAAGTCGTCGGCGTGATGCTCGCCCAAGTGCAGTGCCGCAATCGGCACGCCTTCCAGCTCGCTAAGCGAATCGGCTAACGTCGCGGCATCGGCCCGGTCAGAGATGGTGACGATCGCGCCGGCCTCGGCCAGCCAGCGACTGACCGCCACCCCGCCGCCATGCCGGCCCAAGCCCATCACCGTCACACGTTTGCCGGCGACGTCCATGTCGGAAGCGGGGGGCAGGGGTCAGGATTTTGAGGACGGGGATCGAACGACTACGCTCGCACTATTTCGCACCGTCTAGATACGGCGGCGTTGGGCCGTAGACTGCGAACTCGACGTGGTTGCCGTCGGGATCGCGGCAGAAGATCTGCTGCGTGCCGCGCTCGGGCACGATGTTCTTGCGATAGGCGACTCCATGCTCGATCAATAACCGTTCGACCGTGGCCAGGTCCTCCACCTCGAAGGCCAAATGGCTGTCGCGGGTTTGTATCGGGCCATCGGCATCGGGAATCGACTCATTCACGATCAAATGGATCTGCATGCCGTAGTTGAACAACCACGCGCCGCGGAAATCGAAATTCGGCCGCGAGATCTCGCGAAAGCCCAGCACGTCGCGATAGAAGGCCCGGCTGGCCTCCAGGTGCTTGGTCAAGCGGCCGACGTGATTGAGTCCACGGATGGGCAGGGGAGATGTCATGAGCGGGGTCTCTCGAAAGTGGATTCTGAGTGCGCACCAGCTTAACAGCCACCCCAGCGCGCTCCAAACCGCTCTTAAAGCCCCGACCTCAACGCCCCGTTGGTAACGAATACGAAACAGGGCTTAATAACGTCATTCCCGCGCAGGCGGGAATCCAGCGAACCAGTGGGCGACTCTAATCGGCCAGGTTTGCAACTGCCGCGCACCGATTGCTTGCGAGACCGCCCTCCGTGAGGCCCTGGATTCCCGCCTGCGCGGGAATGACAGAAGCTTGGCCTCTCGCACCTGGGGCATTCTCGTATCCAACGGGTATGAGTTGTAAGGCGATGCAACCGACGTAACGCATACACTGAATTCTCCGGACCCGATAAATCGGGTCACTACAAACAGGGGTGCTAGCTACTAGCCGCTTGCGAGCCGGTCCTGTTGTGCCGAATTTCTCGATTTTGCCGACTATTCCGCCGATAATGATCGACGGCAGACTACCCCGACGAGTCACTCGGGCCGAGGAGTTTACGGACCATGAAGCGCGCCGTGCTGTTGTTGGGTTTCGTCCTCGCTTGCTCTAGCGCCGGCGGCTGTTGCGCCACGCGCGGCTGCGGCGCCTGTGGCGATTTTGCTCCCGTCGAGGGCTGTGCCCCCGGCAACGAATGCGGCCAACCGAATTGCGGCACGTGCAATCCGTGCGACCATTGCTCGTGGCTCAGCCGTTGCGGCAAGCTCTTCGGTTGCCACGACTGCGGCCCCGAGCTGGGCTGCGGCGAAACCTACTGGGGCGATTGGTACGAAAATCCTCCTTCGCGCTGCGACAACTGCGACCAATGCGGCAACTGGACCGGCCCGCCCCCGTATCCGGCCCGCGGCCACGCGCCGCGATACCAAACCGTGTCGCAACAAACCGTCGTGCGGCAGGGCGAACCAACGCTGGCCGAACGCGACGAGTACGCCGAGCAGCAGTAAGCCGCCGCATCCATTCGCGCCAAGTCGTCGATTTGCGTGCCACCGCTTGTACTCAAGCAGTGCTCCCCCCGCACGTTGATTTGCCGTCCGCATTGCGTACACTCATACCAGCCCGACGCGCAGGCGAGGAACTGGCACGGGCGATACGCCGCGCATCGAGACACAAGCCCAGGGATGGCGGCCCTAAACCCAACCATTCCCTAGCGGAAAGACCGCCTTCCCTGGGTTTCTAGTGGCACGTGCCACTCCCTCGCTCTCAGCGTCGGGCTGGTATCAACACTCCCTCGCTTGCGCGTCGGGCTGGTATGAATCTACCCCCTGTGAAAGACCTCCCATGAAGACCAGCGGCGCCGGCGCACTGTTGCACATGCTGTCCGAGGCAGGGGTGCGCTACCTGTTTGGCAACCCAGGCACGACCGAGTTGCCGCTGGTCGACGCAATGGTCGACGACCGCCGCATCGAGTACATTCTCGCTCTGCAAGAAGTGCCGGTCATGGCCATCGCCGACGGCTACGCGCAGGCCTCGCGTTCGCTGGGCGTCGTGAACCTGCACATTAGCTGCGGGCTGGGCAACGCGATGGGCATGCTCTACAACGCCCATCGCGAAGGCACGCCGCTGTTGGTCACCGCGGGCCAGCAAGATCGCCGCCTGGCATTCGAGGAGCCGATCCTGGGCTCCGACATGGTCCGCGTCGCGCGGCCCTGGACCAAGTGGTCGGCCGAAGTGCAGTGCATTCAGGATCTGCCCTCCGCCATCCGCCGCGCGATGCAGACCGCGCTCGCGCCGCCGACCGGCCCGGTGTTCCTCTCGCTGCCGATGGACCTGCAAAGCGAAGTGGCCGAGTTGGACCTGTCGCTATCGCCGCCACTCAACACGCGCGTCCGTCCGCCGATCGAAGCTTTGAAGCAAGCGGCTCAACTGCTCGCCGGCGCGAAGAACCCTGCCATCCTCGTCGGCAGTCGCACGCAAGAAGGGGATGCCGTGGCCGAATTGGTGGCCGTGGCCGATCGGCTGGGCGCGCCGGTTCTCTCCGAGTCGGGCACCACGCACGGCCGCCTCGGCTTTCCACCCGATCATCCTCTCTATTCGCTGGGCATGCCGCTGTGGTCACCCGACGTCCGCGAGCGGCTGCACGAGTTCGACGCGATTCTCGTCGTCGGCATGGACCTGCTGCGGCAGTATGTCTATCACGAGCCGGCCAGGGCGCTGCCCGAACACATTCGCGTCGTCCATTTCGACGCCGACCAGTACCAGCTCGGCAAGAACTATCCGTGCGACGTCGGCGTGCTGGGCGACTTGAAAGTCGGCCTGGCGGAGCTCGATGGGCTTCTGCAATCGACCATGTCGCCGGAGGAAACCGCGCGGGCCAAATCGCGCGGCGAAGCCCGCGCCGCCGCGCACCACAAGATCCGCGACGCCCTGCGGCAAGAAGTCGAATCGCAAAAGTCCGCGCGGCCCATGTCGCCACTCACGTTCATGTCGACCGTGGCCCGCGTGATTCCCGACAACGTCGCCGTGATCGAAGAAGCCGTGACAACGACCAGCACGTATCTCGAACGACTCGGCGCGTTGAAAAACACCAGCGGCTATTTCGGCCATCGCGGATGGGCACTAGGGTGGGGATTGGGCTGCGCGATCGGCGTGCAACTGGCCTGGCCCGACCGGCCCGTGCTCGCGCTGTTGGGCGAAGGGGCCGCCATGTACGGCATCCAGGGCCTGTGGACAGCGGCCCGCTACCGCATCCCGGCCACGTTCGTGATCTGCAACAACTCGCAATACGGAATCCTCAAAGCCGGCGCGCTGCAAATGGGTTTGCCTGCCGCCCGCAGCGGCCGCTTCGTCGGCATGGACCTGAACGAGCCAGAAATCGACTTCGTCGCGCTGGCAAAGTCCCTGGGCGTCGAAGCGGCCCGCATCAGCGAGCCCGACGAACTGGCCGAGCGCTTGAAAGAATCCCTCGCGGGCGACAAGCCGCGGCTATTCGATGTACCGCTACAGCGCGGCGCCCCGGTGGCGCTGAAGTACACGTAAGACTCGCCAATCCGTAGCTGAAGTCGTAAGACTTCAGTCCCTTGGCCGTAGAGGTCAGACACGACCGAAGTCTCACGACTTCGGCTACGGGCGTCCCGCAGGGTGCCATGCTCACACGCCGCGCACAGCGCTGTCAACAAAGCATGCGGTTGACGCGGCGGGTGAGCATGCCGTGAACGAAAAGCATGCCCACGCGAGCGTATTGGGACCGCCTACGGACGTGCATCCGGGTACGGGTGCATCGCCCTCTCCTGCGTGGGCATGGCACCCGGCGCTGAAGTACACGTAGCTGAAGTCGTAAGACTTCAGACATTACCGAAGTCTCACGACTTCGGCTACGGGCGTCTCGCTCGGAGTTCCCTTCGCGTTTTTGCCCTTCCGGGCTTTCGCGATCTCGTCGACGTAAGGCGCCATTTCATCCAACGGCTCGCGCCTTGTCCCTGGCGGCAAGTGCCGTCGGCAAGCGGCGCCCTCGTGGGCTGAGATCGACCGTCAAGCCCTCTTTCCGGCCACCACCGCGAATGACTACTTTCCGACCTGTACTTTGATCATAGTTTTGTATAAAATACTGCGGTGCGAGAGCCAGGACTCGCCGCGCCGCGTGGTTCACCACGCCCGACTTTTGAAACGGCCCCCTGGGGCCCCCTAGCAGGGTTTCAAAACTCCTGAGTTCTGAACCGCTGACGCCTGTGATACTGAGGGCCTTCCGACCGACGCCATGCTCACACCTCGCTTGCTTGCGCTGTCCACATGCAACGCGGCGGGTGAGCGTGCGTTGAACGAACGACATGCCCACGCCAAGGGAATGGAAACCGTTAGAGAGAAGTATTCCTGTAAGGATGCAAAGGTTTCCGGCGCGTGGGCATGGCACCCGGTACGTGTATAATGCGATCCTGGTGATGATGTCGCGAACCGCCTACTGATCACTAGTCACTGACCACCGACCACGGCGCCTCCCATGCCCGCAGCCGCACTCCTCGCCGAGCCTACGCCGCGTGCGGTCTTTGAGGCCCGCGACATCACCAAGGTCTATCATATGGGCGAGGTCGACGTACACGCCCTGCGCGGGGTCGATCTGACGCTCTATGCCGGCGAGTTCGTCGTGCTGCTGGGTCCCTCGGGAAGCGGCAAGTCGACGCTGCTGAACATCCTGGGCGGGCTCGACGTGCCCACCAGCGGACACGTGAACTACCAAGGGCACGACCTGACCGAGGACAGCGACCAGGCCCTCACACGCTATCGGCGCGAGCACGTCGGCTTCGTCTTTCAGTTCTACAATCTGATCCCCAGCCTCACCGCTTGGGAGAATGTGGCCCTGGTGACGGAGATTTCGCGCGACCCAATGCGGCCCGAGGAAGCGCTGCGGCTGGTGGGTCTCGGCGAACGCATGAATCATTTTCCGGCGCAGCTCTCGGGCGGCGAGCAGCAGCGGGTGGCCATCGCCCGGGCCGTGGCCAAACGGCCGCAAGTGCTGCTGTGCGACGAGCCAACCGGCGCCCTCGACCTAAGCACGGGCATCGTCGTGCTGGAAGTCATCGACCGAGTGAACCGCGAGCTGGGCACGACGACGGCCGTCATCACGCACAACGCCAGCATCGCCGGCATGGCCGACCGGGTGATCACGCTCTCCGACGGTCGCATCGGCAGCGCACGGACGAACGAAGCCAAGATCCCCGCGAAGGAGCTGCAGTGGTAAGAAGCATACGACTATCAAGTAAGCCGCCTCCAAGTTAGCCGCCTCGCTTGCGAGGCGCTACGCCGTTGGGGGCCATCACCGTTTCCATCGAGTCTTTGCCGAACAAGCCGCAACCGCGAAGCGCCCCGCGAGCGGGGCGGCTAACCTTGTTTTTCGCACGATCGTAGTGTCCGCGCTGCGACACAACCTGAAGCTGACGCATCTGGCTCGCCAATCCGCAATCCAAAATAACTGATCACCGACCTCTGACTTCTGACCTCTGATCACTCCCCCATGCGTGCCCTCAACCGCAAACTCCTGCGAGATCTGTGGGACATCAAGGAGCAGGCGCTCGCCATCGCCGCCGTGATCGGCTGCGGTGTGGCGACGTTCGTGATGTCGCTTTCCACGCTGGCCTCGCTCAAGTTGACGCAAGAGACCTACTACGATCGGTACCGCTTCGCGCAAGTCTTTGCCACGCTCAAGCGGGCGCCCTTGTCGCTGGAGGCCCGCATCGCGGAGATTCCCGGCGTCTCGCGCGTCGAGACCCGTGTGATCCGCGACGTGACTTTGGACGTCGCCGGTCTGGCCGAGCCCGCCGTGGGCCGGCTGATTTCCATCCCCGAGACGAGCCACCCCAAGCTCAACGACGTGTACCTGCGTCGTGGGCGGTACATCGAACCGGGCCACAGCGACGAAGTGCTGGCTAGCGAGGGCTTTGCCGATGCCCACAAGTTTCAGCCGGGAGATAAAATCACTGCGGTCATCAATGGCCGCATGAAACGCTTGAAGATCGTCGGCGTGGCCCTTTCGCCCGAGTACATCTACCAAATTCGGCCGGGCGACATTTTTCCGGACGACAAGCGGTTCGGCATTTTATGGATGGGCCGCAAGCCGCTGGAAGCCGCTTTTGACATGGACGGGGCCTTCAACGACGTGTGTTTAACCCTCATGCCCGGCGCGTCGGAAGCCGAAGTGATCCGCCGTCTCGATCGACTGACCGAACCCTACGGCGGGCTCGGCGCTTATGGGCGGCACGACCAGGTGTCGCACCGTTTTGTATCCGACGAGATCGAGCAGTTGCGGGCCATGGCCGTGATCGCGCCGTCGATCTTCTTAGGCGTGGCGGCGTTCTTGCTGAACGTCGTGCTGGCCCGCATCATCAGTACGCAGCGCGAACAAATCGCCGTGCTGAAGGCTTTTGGGTACACGCACCTCGATGTGGGCATGCACTACCTGAAGCTCGTGTTGATGATCGTGCTCGTCGGCGGCACGGTCGGCTCGGGCTTTGGCGCGTGGATGGGCCGCGGATTGACCGTGATGTACACCCGCTTCTATCGCTTTCCCGTGCTCAACTTTCAGTTAGGCGCCGACGTGCTCGTGATGGCGGCGGCCGTGAGCGCCGGCGCGGCCATCATCGGCACGCTGGCCGCGGTCCGCCGCGCGATTCTGCTCCCGCCGGCCGAAGCCATGCGGCCCGAACCGCCCAAGACCTACAAGGCGACGATCCTCGAGCGATTGGGCCTGGCGGGGCTTCTCTCGCAGCCGGCCCGCATGGTGCTGCGGCACTTGGAACGTCAGCCCTGGAAGGCGTTTCTGTCGACCTTTGGCATCGCGCTGGCTGTGTCGGTATTGATCCTGGGCAGCTTCTCGATCGACGCCTTGGATTACATCATTGAGGTGCAGTTTCAATTTGCGCAGCGGCAGGACATGAACATCGCCTTCGTCGAGCCGCGCTCGGCCCGCGCGCTGTACGAGGTGGCCCACCTGCCGGGCGTGATCGATTGCGAAGGGTTCCGTGCCGTGCCCGTGCGGTTGCGTCACGAGAATCATGCGCGTCGGCAGGCCATCATGGGCTTTCAACCCAATGCCCGATTGCAACGCTTGATCAACGACAAGGTCGAGACGGTATCGCTGCCGCCGCAGGGCATCGTGCTGGCCACGAAGCTGGCCGAGCTGCTGGGTGTGCAAGTGGGGGACACCGTGCGCGTCGAAGTGCTGGAAGGCTCGCGACCCGTGCGCGACGTGCCGGTCTCGGGCCTCGTGACCGAGTTCTTGGGCGCAGGCGCGTACATGGACATCGACGCGCTGAATCACCTGATGCGCGAGGGGCCGACGATCTCGGGCGGCTTTCTCACGGCCGACGCCAAATCGAGCGAGCAGCTTTACGACACGCTCAAGCACACGCCCGGCGTGGCGAGCGTCACGGTTCGCAAGGCGGCGCTGCGCAGCTTCCAAGACACGCTGGCCGAGAACATGCTGCAGATGCGGACCTTCAACGTGATGTTCGCCACGATCATCGCCTTTGGCGTGGTCTACAACAGCGCTCGGCTGGCTCTGGCCGAGCGGAGCCGCGAACTGGCCAGCTTGCGGGTGATGGGTTTCACGCGGGGCGAGATATCGTTCATTCTGCTGGGTGAGCTGGCCGTGCTGGTGCTAGCCGCCTTGCCGCTGGGCATGGCGATCGGTTACGGCTTCGCGGCCATGACGGCGATGGCCTTCGACACGGAGCTGTACCGCATTCCCTTGGTCGTCGAGCCGCGGACCTACGCCTTTGCCGTGACCGTCGTGCTAATCAGCGCGGTCGTCTCAGGTCTGGTCGTGCGGCGCAAGCTCGACCACTTGGACCTGGTGGCCGTACTGAAGAGCCGAGAGTAGGGTAACGGCGCACGATCGGCAATCGCTTGAAAAATACGCAACAGCGAGCACGCCGTTAGCCGCCCCGCTCGCGGGGCGCTTCGCCGACGCAGTGCGTGTTGCGCCGACGCCGATTTAACGGGCGACGGTCCTGAACGGCGAAGCGCCCCGCGAGCGGGGCGGCTAACGAGCGCGCGGACCCCTCACTGCGCACCCATTCGCAAATCTTGACCTGACTTAACCTTATGAATAGGCTATTAGCAGGCGAATGAGGCCGCATTACCGGCGGGAGGAAACGGATGGGCATTACTAATGGCAAGGTCGTCGTCGACCGATTGCGTGAGGCAACGGCTGACGAACGAAAGCGGGCCGAGTTCAATCGCGACCCATTAACTCTACTCTCGGCGGAAGATCGCCAGCGCTACTTAGGCCAGTGGGTTGTTATACAACTCGTTGGGAGCGGGCGTGGAACTGTGGTCGCGTCTGGCCAGGACCCAGTTCAGGCGAGTCGCGAGGCCAAGGCGCTACTTGGCGCCGCTGGGGGTCCCTTCGCGATACGGCATCTTGGCCAACATGAAGCGACGCATTGAACGAGCTCGAGTGAACCGTCGTATCCCGCAATCTCGGCTATCGCACTCGGCATGCCTGTCTTCACCGCGCCAAGATCGTTCAATCACCGCCTCCCATTTCGCGAGGCATACTCACTATCCGTCGTTGCCCCTTGGGATGCCCCAGACGGCCCACCGACGGACTTCATCACGGCGTACATCGTTCCCGATCATCGAGGTTGCTTCATTTCGCGTAAGCTTGCCGAGCGGTACGATCCGCTCGTTCAGGACGGCGACCACCTGCGGTTCGTAGTCATTGAGCACACCGACGAGGATGTGATCTATCGCTTTCCCCTAGTCGTACCCGTTCAATTGAGAACGACACGCGACGACGACTTCCTCCAAATCGGCATGGACTGGATTCAAACCGCGTTTCAGGTCGAAATTCCGGCCTTGCGAGAAAATGACCCAGCGGAAGCAGAATTCATGCGGTTGATCGTGCGTCGATGCATCAGGACACCGTTAGATCCGAACGACGGCGGCGAGGTCGTGGCTTGAACCATTTCGCCATGGCCCACCCGACCAATGGCCGCCGAGCCTGCTACCGCGACAGCGTCCAGAACGAATCGGGCGCCGATTCGCCGCCGCCCAGTGCCGCGCCGCCCGGGCTGGCCGCAACGGCCAGGGCCGCGATGTCGCGCTGCACGGTCCGCAACAGCAGGAACGCCGCAATGCCGTTCAAGATCCCAACAAATCCGAGTAGTCCAAATACCATTTGCGAGCCGCTCTCCGATTCGGGTCCGCGCAAGGCGTGGATCAACACCATCACCACCAGCGCGATGGGCACCACGGCGACGGCCAGCCCAAAGTAGAGCCACGAACGGCGCTCCAAACTCTGCAGCCTGGACACGGTCGCCGTTTCGTCGACTTCCTGTTCAAAAAGCGCCGGATAGAAAACCCGCATCGCCAAAAAGCTCACGAAGAAAAACGCCAGCGTACTGGCAATCAGACCGCACAAGATTTGCGACGCCAGGAAATGGGCGAACAATGCGACCATTTCCCTGCCTGTGCCTGTCTCATGGCTCAGCGACACGGGATAAACGAGGCCCGAGAGTGCCCACTCGATTCCACCCACGATGGCCGTCAGATCGGCCAGCCAAAAACAGCGGTTGCGCACGTTCGGCTGGCGGTCGGCCTCGCTGAGCGTTCCCAGCGCGGCCCGCCGCACTGCCATGAGCAGAGGCCAGACAATGGGCAAGACGATCGCTATGGCGAGCGAGTAGAAGATCGTGTTCACGGCAATGACCAACGGATCGGAAAATACGTCCCAGGCCGTCTTTCCATAGCCGGCAAAGATTTTGGGAATGTTGTACCAGAGGTTCAATCCGGTCGCGATCAGGTTGGGCGTCAGCCCCGCGATCATTAACGCCACGATCGCGTACCGCCGCGCCCAACCGCGCCATCCGCCCGAAGGAGGGCGCAAGAGCTGCTGCGCGCGGGGCTGCAAGCACAGCTCCAATTGTCGCGCCAATTGACTCGCCGTGGCGAAGCGGTCTTCGGCCTCGGGCGCCAAGCACATCAGCAAGACCTGCTCGAGACCGGCAGGGCAGTCTTTCGGCAGTTGGTTCATGGCGCTGGGGCCAACGCCCAGCCGCCGCCGCGACGCCATGCGTTCGAGCGTCTTGGCCCAATCGTTGCCCGGCTCTTCGTCCAGAAACGGCCGGCTGCCCGTCAGCAGTTCCCACAACAGGACGCCCAGAGAATACACGTCGCTACGGCCATCCAGCGCATCGGCCTGCCGTTGGTGCTTGGGGTTGCAGGCTTCGAGCTGCTCGGGCGACATGTAAGCCAGGCTGCCGCCGAAATAGGCAGCGGCCGTGGCGCCCTCGACCTTCGAGCAAAAGCTAATGTTGAAATCGGCCAGCTTGGGGCTGCCGTCGGAGGTGACCAGCACATTGGCGGGTTTTACGTCGCGGTGCAGCACGCCGCGGTGATGGGCATAATCGAGCGCGCTGGCCAGCCGGGCGCCGATCCAGCAAACTACGTCGGGCCAGCGAGCCGTCGCCAGCTTGAGCCGTACGCGCGAGTCCGAGGGCGGCGCCTCGCCCCGGTTCAACAGCGCTTGATCGACCACTTCCAACAGAATCGAACCGTTGCGCGACGCGGCTGGCGTCTTCTTAACTTTTTCGACGACCGGCTGCAACGTTCCGCCGGGAATGTACTGCATGTACAGCAGGCGCAACTTGCGCTCGGGCACCTGCCGCTGGTCGAAGACGCGGACGATATGCGGATGATCCAACAGGGCCATCATCTGCGGCTCGTTGCCGCGATCGGCCGAGACCTTGACGGCCACGATCCGTTGCATCGACAGTTGCCGCGCGAGGAACACCGTGGCGAACGCGCCACGGCCCAAGCGGGTGAGCAAATCGAAATCGTCGATCTGCTGGCCGGCGTCGATTTCCTCGAGCCTCGTCTGGCCGGAAATCGACGTCGTGACATGAGGCGCTTCCATACCCAGCAGGCGGCCCAATTCGGTCGCCTGGCCGGGGAAGCGCTCGAAGTATTCCTGCGAATCGACGGGGTCGCCGGCCTGCTTGCGGACGTGGTATTCCTCGTAGACCAAATCGCAGGGAATCTGGCCACTCTCGACGAGCTCGGGAAAGTCGGCGATGTACCCTTCGAGCTTCTTCGATTCGCCGGGCTTCTGCCAACGGTACTCGAGATCGACCTTGATCAGCTCGACCAACGTAAGCTGCCGCAGCACGGCGGGGCGCGCGGGCAGATAGTCGGCCAGGCTCGGCGGCTCGCCCCCGGCCTCCCAGGCATTCACAAACGCCTCGACCTTTTCGCTCAGGACGTCCCAAGCCAGGGTCGGATCGCTGCTGTTCAGAAGATCTTCAGGGCTGCTCGAAGACAACTGCGGTGCTCCTCGACGTATCGAATTCAGTCCCTGCTGGCGAGCGCTTCCCCAAGAATCCGCCGCAAAACAACGGCGCCAGTTTCCGACTCCTCAATTTGCTGCACTGCTGGCGAGCGTGGGCAGCAAGAGGGGTTGGAGAGGCCGTAGTGGTTGTGCGGTCGATCCGCTCTCCCTAGCGCTCTTCCTAGGCTGTTGTAACAGAATTTGAGGCAGTGCGCCAAAGGATCGGGTAGGACGGTGTCTGGAACTTTTGGCTACGACACGCGATCCATTCGACCGCGGCAAGTCAGCCAAAAGTTCCTGACACCCTCGGATTTGGAAATGGCACGGGTTCTAACCCTTTACACGCCAAACAACTTTACTTCGCCAAATGCCACTTGTTTGCCCGCTTTGCCGCACGGTACGATAATCGCCGATGCTCATGTAGTGTGGGACAAAGGTCGCTCAAGCACAGAAACGCGGGTCTCGCGGGCGTATAGGTTTGCAACGCCCGTCGGCTTGCAGGACTTGCGACCGACGTCCCACGGGTTCGCAGCTTGCTCGACCCACCCTACCTCCCTAGCGCACGGTACGATAATCGCCAGAGGTTGGCAGAGCTGCGGCGTTTTGACTCGTTCCTTCGTTGGCCGCAGGGCCTAAGGTCGCCTACTATGTCGACGGAACACGATCCGCTGCTCGATCGATTGCGAAGTGGCGACCGCGAGGCGCTCGCCGGCTTTATCGAAGCCCGGCGCGGCCCTTTGATGGGCTACATCGAACGCCAACTGGGCGCCGGCCTGCGGCGCAAAATCGAGCCCGAGGACATCTTTCAAGAGACCTCGGCCGAAGCCGTCCGTGGGCTCGAGGCGATGGACCTCTCGAACCGCGATCCGTTCGGCTGGCTGTGCCAGATTGCCGAGCGGCGGATCATCGACGCCCACCGCCGCTTCTTCGGCGCGCAAAAACGCGACGCCGGGCGCGAAGTGCCGCTCAATCGCCCCTCGGGCGACGAAAGCCGAGCCGGCGTGATCGATATGCTGATTGCCAGCATGACCAGCGCCAGCTCCAAGTTCTCGCGCAACCAGCGTGAAATTCGCCTGGCCACGGCCCTGGAATCGCTGCCCGAGGACCAGCGCGAAGCGCTGCGGCTGCGGTACGTCGACGGAATGCCCTCGAAGCAGATCGCCCAGCAACTGGGCAAGACCGACGGCGCGGTCCGCGTGATGCTCACACGGTCTCTGAGCCGCTTGCAATCGATGCTCCTCCCCCAGGAAGAAGAGCAGGGGTAGCCGTGGTGGGTGTCTGGAACCTTTGACTCCCTGCCGCTATCGATCAGTTAGCGTTTCGCCAGTCAACGGTTCCTGACACCTTCGTACTTCGGCCAGCCGGATGCTCTCTAGATCGGCGAGCCGGATACATGAATTGGCGATCTGGATGCGTGATTTGGCGAGCCGGATGCGTAAGCTTCCGGGTCCGTCGCCTCAATTCCCGGTTCGCACGCCCAAAACCAAAAGGGCCGATCGCTAGCCTGGTTAGCCGTGCCAGGTCCCGGCCGGCGGTCGGGACCTACTTATTGCCTCCCTGCGTGGTAGAATAGTCGGAGAGGAATCTCGGCTGCCTTTTCGGCACGGCAATTCATGAGCAAAACCAAGCCAGCTTCGACCGTCGCCGAGTTGCGCAAACGCTTGCGCGACACGGGACTGCGCAGTACGACAGCCCGGCTGGCTGTGTTGCAGCGGTTGGAAGCCTGCGCGAGCCCGCTGACGCACGGTGAATTGGCCGACCACCTGGTGCCCTTGGGCTTCGATCGGGCCACGGTCTATCGCAACCTGATGGATCTGACCGAGGCCAGCCTGGTGGCCCGTACCGAATTGGGCGACCACGTGTGGCGGTTCGAGATGCGCCGCGAGGGGCAAGAGCACGCGATCGAGCACCCACACTTCGTGTGCGTCGATTGCGGCGGCGTATCGTGCCTGGCGGATACCGATGTGAGCGTCTCTCCACGCCCGGGCACCAAGAAATCGATCATCGGCGAACTGACCGAGATCCTGCTCAAAGGCCGCTGCGAGCATTGCGTGTAGTACGGCGCCGGCACGCAAGTCGGCCGTGTTGCCGAAGTTTCGTTTAGCCGCGAGCCAACGGCGAGCGCTCTTTGGTCGGTTCGCAGACTCTAGGCGGCCACCATTACGACAGTGTCATTCGATCATATCCGACCCGTCGTCCCCGTCGCGTTTCGATGAACAGCACGTCGCCAGGACTCGCTGTGAATTGCACTTCGACAGCGGAGATCTGCCGAAACACTCGGGCCGCAGAGGCGGATTTGGCTGCTTACGACGCACAGGCTACAATTAATTTGCTATTCTCTTCGCGCTGCGAGGCTCCGCCATGACTAAAGTCATTCTTGACACTGCGACGTCGAATAAGCTCGGCAGCTTTCGGGAGCGCATCGAGGTTTGCGACGAAGCTGGACGGTTGCTGGGATACTTCACGCCCGCAGGAGTCAAATCCTCCTACGAAGGCCCCGATTGCCCTTTGAGCGAAGAAGAACTCAATCGACGACAGCAGGAAACCGTCCGCTATACGACCGACGAAGTTCTGCGGCACCTCGAGAGCCTCTGATGTTCAAGGTCGAATGGGTCGCATCCGCGCTCGATGACTTGACGACGATTTGGCTGGAGGCAGACGCTAACCAACGTAATGCAATCACTCGGGCGACGAACGACCTGGAGAGGCGATTGTCGTCCGGCCCTGAAGCAGCCGGAGAATCGCGACCCGACGATCGACGCATTATGTTTATCGCATCGCTTGGTGTCATGCTTCACATCGACTTTGTCGGGAGAATTGTCACGGTCGTCGGCGTATAGCGATTCGCGCGTCGCGATCCGTAAGTCGACCAACGGATGAATTCTGTCAATCGATCATATCGGTTGCATACCAGCGGTTAGAATTGATCAAGAAATGCACTTCGCGCCGCGAGGCTCCGCCATGACCAAAATCACTCTCGACCCTACGACGCTCGCCAAGCTCTCTGGCATCGGACATCAAGTGGAGGTTTGCGACGACTCGGGCCGCACGCTGGGGTACTTCGTGCCGGTCGTCTCTCCGACGGCCCACGGGCGGATGGAATCCCCGCTCAGCAAAGAAGAATTGGACCGTCGAGCCATGCAGCGCAATGGCCGAACGCTTGCCGAGATCATGGCCGACTTGGAAAAGCGGGCATGAACTTTACGGTCATTTGGATTCGCGAAGCAGAAGACGATCTAACGCGCATTTGGCTTCAGGCCGTCGATCGGACTGTAATTGCCAAGGCCGCGCACGAAATTGAAGCGCAACTGAAGATCGCGCCCTTGCAGGTTGGAGAATCTAGATCGGGTGGTCAACGAGTCATTTTTTCTTCGCCGCTGGGGGCGTCGTACGTATGCTCGCAGGACGATAGAGCCGACTACGTGATTGATGTGTGGTCCTACTGACCATATGGGACTTGTTCGTCTACCCTCCCCATCCACCGCCGCCTGGCGTTTCGATTACCAGCACGTCGCCCGCGTCGGCCGTGAACTGCACTTGCGCCGGCAGATCGACGCGCGTTCCGTCGGCCCGCAACAGCGTGTTGCGGCCGAGCGCGCCCGGCGCGCCGCCGGCCGCTCCATAGGGTGGATACGGCCCGCGCCTCTGCGACAGGATCGAGACCTGCAGCTCTCGCAAGAATTCCAACCGGCGCACAATGCCATCTCCTCCACGCCGCCCAACTCCTCCATTCCGGTTCCTGCCACCCGAACCGCGGCGGATGGAAAACTCTCGAACTCGCACGGGGTAGCGGCGCTCGAGTACCTCAGGATCGGTGAGCCGCGTGTTGGTCATGTGCGTGTGGACGGCATCCGCGCCGTCGGCCGTGGGCGTGGCGCCGGATCCGCCGCAGATCGTTTCGTAGTAGCCAAATGTCGCGTCGCCAAAGAGCACGTTGTTCATCGTTCCCTGGCTGGCCGCGGCCACGCCCAGCGCGCCCAACAACACGTCGACCACGCGCTGCGAAGTTTCGACGTTGCCGCCGACGATGGCCGCGCACTCGACGGGTGTCGCTGCTTCCGGGGGGTTCAGCAGGCACTCGGGCAGCACCAGCCGCACCGGCGCGAGCACGCCCTGATTCAACGGAATGTCTTCGTCGATCAGCAGCCGCAGACAATACATCACGGCCGCCGTGACGATGGCCCGATTGGCGTTCAGATTGCCCGGCAGCACGCCGCCTGTGCCCGTGAAGTCGATCGTCGCACTATCACCTTCGATGGTGATGGCCACGGCGACGGGCGTGCCGTCGTCGAGATGGTCTGTGAACTCACGGCGACCGTCCGGCAGCCGCGCCAGCGCGCTGCGCATTTTGCGCTCCGCCGCGTCTTGAATGTGCCGCATGTAGGCTTCGACCACCGGCAGCGTGTAGCGCTTGACCAACTGCGCCAGATCGCGGGCACCACGGTTGTTGGCGGCCACTTGCGCGGTGATGTCGGCCAGGTTGTCGTCGACGCGGCGGGTGGGATGCGACCCGGAAAGTAGGAGCTCGCGCAGTTCGTCGAACCGCGAGCGGCCCGCGTCGACCAGCTTGAAGTTGCGAATCAACACGCCCTCTTCGCCTAGGTTTTTGGAGAAGGGCGGCATCGAGCCGGGCACAATGCCGCCAATCTCGGCGTGATGCGCGCGGCTGGCCGTGAAAAACAGCAGCCGTCCGGTCTCCGCGTCGTGAACGGGCGTCACCACGGTCACGTCGGGCAAGTGCGATCCGCCCCGGTAAGGATCGTTGGTGACGACGACATCGCCCGGCCGCATGTTCGGGTTGTCGGTCAATACACGGCGCACCGTTTCGCCCATGGCCCCCAGATGCACGGGAATGTGCGGCGCGTTGACGACCAGATCGCCCGTGGCGGTGAACACCGCGCAACTGAAATCGAGTCGTTCCTTGACGTTCACGCTGCTGGCCGTGTTGCGCAGCGTAATGCCCATCTGCTCGGCAATGCCGGCGAAGCGGTTGTTGAAGATCTCGAGCGTGGCCGGATCGGGCCGTGCGATATCGATCGGTTGAAAGGGGTCTGAATTGACGCGAGCGTCGGCGTCGGACTTCAGCACTGAAAGCACCAACTCCCCACCGCTCAGCACCTCGCCCTGCCAATCGGGATCGATGAGCGTGGTCGAGACATCCTCATAGATAATCGCGGGACCGACGACTCGGTCGCCGGGCTTCAACTTAGCTCGCGCAAAGACGCGCGTATCATGGGGCCGCCCATCAAAATGCGCGGTGACGATCTGCTCGGCTTGCGGCTCGGTGGCCGGTAGGCGCTGCGATTCGGGCAAGTGGTCAACTGTGTGGCCGATGGCCTCGATCCGGGCCGCCACGATCCCCAGTCCTCGGCCGGCATGCGTGTAGCCGTAGAGTCGCTCGTGCTCTGCCGCGTACGCCTCGGCATACGTGCCCTGTGTGGGTGTCGGAACTGTCAGATACGCGTCGAGTCCCTGGTAACGCAGATCGAGGTGCCGGCGAATCTCGATTCGCGCGGCTTCGATGCCTTCGCCGATGACTTCTTGCCGAGCGGTAGCGGCCAATTCGTCAAAGAGCGCATCGAGCTCGGCGACCGCTTGCTCGCTGTAGGGTCGATACACGCCGCTCGCGCCGTGCCGTACCACATCGGCCAGGCCGATGCCGTAGGCGCTCAGGATGCCCGCGTCGGGATGCAACAACACTTGCCGCATGCCCAGCTCGTGGGCGATCGCGCAGGAGTGCTGACCTGCCGCGCCGCCGAATGCCACCAGTACGTAATCGCGTGGGTCGCAGCCCTTGGCCACGGAGATCGACTGGATGGCCTTGATCATGTTCGAGTTGGCCACGCGTAAGAAACCGTCGCACAACTCGATGAACGAATACTCGCGGCCGGTTGCGGCGGCAATTTCGCGCACCAAGGGCGCCAGCCGCGCTTCGACCGCCGTTTGCGAAAGTGGAAACGGAAACCGTTCGGGCAAGATCTTGCCCAAGTAGAAATTCAAGTCCGTCACGGCCAGCGGTCCGCTACGGCCGTAGCACGCGGGACCAGGATCGGCGCCCGCGCTATCGGGCCCGACGACGAGCTTCGTGCCGTCGAAGGTGCAGATCGAGCCGCCGCCGGCCGCCACGGTTTCAATGGCCATCATCGGCGCGACGACGCGGACACCCGCCTTTTCGGTTTCGTACTCCAACTCGTAGCGGCCGTCGTAGCGCGAGACGTCGGTGCTCGTGCCGCCCATGTCGAAGCCGATAGCCCGCGTAAAGCCCGCGGCCACGGCCACGCGCGAAAAGCCCACCACGCCGCCCGCCGGACCCGAGAGAATGCTATCCTTGCCGACGAACTGCTCGGCCGAGGCCAGTCCGCCGGCCGAAGTCATGATCCGCAACTCGGCCTGGCCCAATGCCGCGCGGAGCCGGCGAACATACTGCCGCAAGATGGGGTTGAGATACGCGTCCATGACCGTCGTGTCGCCTCGCGAAACGATCTTCATCAACGGAGCGACGCGGCTGGAAACGCTGATCTCGTCAAAGCCGACTTCGCGGGCGATCCGCTCGACGAGCAGCTCGTGCGCCGGATGCTCGTAGGCGTTCAGCAGGCACACGGCCAGCGATTGCACGCTGTGTGATTTGAGTTGTGTGAGTTGCTCGCGGACGATCGTCGGATCGGGCGCGGCGAGCACATGCCCCTCGTGCGTGATCCGTTCGTCGATCTCGATCACGGACGTAAAGAGCGGCACGGGCTTCTTAATGGCCAGATCGAACAATCGCGGGCGGTTCTGATAGCCGATATGCAGGATGTCGCCCAGACCCTTGGTTGTAACCAACGCGGTTGGCGCACCGCGGCGCGTGATCAGCGCGTTGGTGCCGCGCGTCGTGCCGAGCCGAACCACAATCGGCGGGATCGGTTCGTCCAATCGCAGCCCGAGCATGTGCCGAATGGCCACGAGCGGCGAGTCTTCCTGCGATTGCAACTCGTACGACGCACCGAGCGGGACATCGCAGTCGAGCGGCGTGGCCAATCGCAGTGAGCCGGCAGCCCGATCGAACTGCGCAACTTGGGACGTGCCCAGCGTCTGCCCGGCCGCATCCAGGAGTCGTAATTCGTACCCGCCCCAGAAGCCCGCGGGATCGGATCGCCGGGCTGGATCGACAATGGCCGCGCGGTCGGAGCCCGCGGCGACCGCCCCCTTGGTCACGCCAGAGCTGAGCAGCTTGTGCCGGCCGAGCGTGCCATCAGCCCGCTTCATGAAGCAGTCGGTGAAGGTGCCGCCGACGTCGATCCAGAATTCGGGCTTGCGCGAGGCGTTGTCGTGGTTTTGCATCCCGCAGAGTTTGTCTCATGCGCGGCCCGTGGGCAATGGGGCGCGCGTACGAGAGCCGGGCGTGGAGGGGGCCGGGAGTCGGTTCCACCTAAACGGATTGTCATAGTGCAAGTTAGCCACCAACTCCTGACCGCTTTGCACTACGACACGGACCGTTTCGGCTTCGCCCAATGGATTCGGGCCACCCACAGGCTGCCGTCGCTGCCGTACTTTTCGCAACCCTTGGGCTGCATCCATTCCGAGTCGGGATATAAAAGGGGATATAAAAGGGGATATAAAAGGGGTCAGGACTATTTATTAAATCGTTCTGACTCGGTCAATCCACCCTGTCAATCCGAACCCAGTCGCCAGCCCCAACGGGGCGTTCCAGCCTCAGCCCAGGGCAACGCCCTGGCCCTGGGGACACTTTGAGTCGGTTGCCGACGACCGTTTTGCACGCGCTCTCCACGGGGCCCGAGCCGATCTGCCAGCCGTTGGCGACGTAGCGCGGATAGTCCATCCGTCCGACGTGGTTGCGGTAGTACTGCGTGTGACTGCGATGGCTTTCTTGCACCGTCGCGTTGCGCTGGCCGACGTCGAGCGCTTCCAACTCGGCAAGCACGGCGCGGCCGCGTTCGTATTTCAGTCGATGGCATTGCGCGGCGATCCACTGGTTGCACGTCGGTTCGTCGTCGGGCCAGAGCGATTGACTCAGTTCGACGAGATGTTCTTTCGCGTGCCAGAAGTCGAGGATGCATTCGGCACGCGGGAAGTTCTTGTGGAAGAATTCGTCCAGCCCGTTGCCGCCGTCGGAGAGTGCGATTTGTTGTTCGGCATCGTCCCAGCCGACTTGTGCGGCTTGACGCCGCAGTTGCAAGCCCAGTTCGTCCAGCCCATAAAACCCCGCCAAATACCGCACTTGATGCGGCGGCAATCGTTGCGAGTCGTGCTCGCCGCGGGCGTTGTAGACCATGCCGACGTGGGCCATGCGACCGTCGGCCTGCGCAGCGAGTTCGCCTTGTTGTCGCACGCCCGTGGCATCCAGACTGACGTACGCACAACGGCGACCGCGCGCATCGCGTTGCCAAATCCAAGGCTTGTTTTCGCCAAACGTCACTCGGTCATTCAGCAGCTTGGCCAAACGTTCTCCCGCGGTTTCCGTAACGCGCTCGACGGCGAGATTCGCTCAGCCGCAGCCCACACAGGCGGTGCAGCGTAACTTCAGCCGATTGGGCGAAGCTGGTTTGCACCCCGGCGATGCTGGCCACTTCGCTGGCGGCCGGCGTGAGAGTCGCCGTACCCAAGCCCAATTGCCGATCCCAAGGAACATGGCCCCGCCGGCACGCGCGACAATGGTAGTAACAGCGATCGAGGTGAATCGCGCCCAGCAAGCTGAGGCACCACTTGCCGCGTCGGTTGACGAACCGGGCGTCCTGGCCACAGTGGGGACAGACGCAGCTAGCACCCTCGTATCCCGCCCTTTTTTTGCCGCTCGTCGGCGGCTACCTCCAAGGCTTTGGCGCCCAGGCCATGCACCTGATCCCGCAGCTCGAACTCCTTCTGGCCGAACAGCGGCCCGCTGGCCAACGCCTGGGCCATTCGCCGCCGCTCCTGCTCAAACAAAGGCCCCAACCGCTCGTAAAGCTGCTGCTCTTCCCCGTTCAACTCGAGCTGTCCCGTCCGAGACTCGTCCATGACACCACCTCGCTACGCTGGAAAATAGGTAAACCCCATCGCTCGCCCTCCAGCAGACCATATTTTCCACCTACTTTCGAGACGCTCACACCATCACGTCCGCCACCGTCGAGAACAACAACTCACTCGGGCGTTGCCGCACCGCCGTGCGCGCGAAGAGATTGTCCACCCGCTCCGCAGACAACACGTTCTCCAACGTCGCCCTGACCATCACGCACACCGGGCTCTCTTTGACGAACTGCTGAAATACCTCGGAAAGAATCATTGCGTCACCTCCTGGAGAAACATTCCAACTCCAGGTATCGTGACGAGTTAAGCAACTCTCATCAACAACTCAAAGCTCCCCGCTAGCTGCCGTCAATGCCAGCTTGAAAGGGCTGGGGCTTGCCCTGGCGGGCAGCGGAGTGCGGGTGCTAGTATGGGCGAGCCTTGACCTACGCGACTCTCACTTACGCAGCTCGATTATCCTCGATCAATGGCGGCCCCATGACACTTCTCGCCCGCGACCTGATGCAAACCCGCGTCCACGTGGTTTCACCGCGGATGACGTTGCCCGAGTTGGAACGCGAGCTGATCGCTCGGGGCGTCAATGGCTTTCCCGTGGTCGATGGGGGCAAGCTGGTGGGGATTATTTCGCGGTCCGATATCGTGCGGCAGCTTTGTGCCGAACGGAGTCTGGCCGAGATCATCGCCGACTACCACGATGTTTCGGACGATACGGCCGAGTCGAGCCGTCGCGCGGCGGCCAGCCAGGCCGACGTGGGCGAGGGCGTGGGCCGGCGGATTGACCAGTTGCGCGTGGGCGATGTGATGATTCACAACGTGGTTGCCGTCGAGCCAACCACGTCGCTGGCGGACCTGGCCCGCACGATGCACGAGCGACACATCCATCGGTTGCCGGTCGTTGAGGGGGGGCGACTAGTCGGGATCATCGCCGCGATCGACCTGGCACGGCTCGTGGCCGAGGGGCGGCTCGTGCAGGCGTGAGAGCGTGTGAATCAATTGCCCACGAGCAGAATATGGCCATCGAGGTGCCATGCCTTCACGGGCGCTAGCCCGGGTAGGCATGCTGCGTAGCGGCGAGATGCAGGCATGCTTACCCGACGCGGGCGTCGTGAAAGCATGGCACACGGCGCTGAGCCTCCACGCCCTTCGCTGCGTTCAGAGCGTGCCACCCAATAGCGGGCTATCTAGCCGGCTGTACACTTTGGCCGGGGCCGCTACGCTGGCCTCGATTCTTGGGGTATACTGCGGGCCGTCGCCACATGCAAAAACAAATCCGGGACTAAGAAAGGTGGTCGTTATGATCCGTGAACTCCTCCAGCGTGGCTTGCCGCGCACGCTGCTCGTTGTCGCGACCGCCGCACTGTGCGTCTCGTGCGCCGAGACCGCGAAGAAGCCGGTCGGCGATGCGACTAGCAAGACAACCGCGACGTCCAAGGCTGCCCCCTCCGTGGATGCTGTTAAACCCGACACGGCAAAGCCTCCGCAAATGGCCAAGGCCGACGTCAAGCCGCCCGTCGCCAAGCAGGTGGCAAGCGAGGACGCGCCCGCCGCCAAAGACGGCGCCAAGCTGGACGAGGCCACCGAGGAGAAGGCGGCCGATGATAAAACTGCGGCTGAGAAAGGCGCTACTGAGAAAAGCGCGGCCGCCGACGATAAGGCGCCCAAGGCCGATCCGTACGCCGTGCCCGATGGTTCGCCCGCGGAGTTGCTCAAGTTCATCGAAGAGCTGAGTGCGTTGCGACCCGACGTGAAGAGCCGCGAAGAAGCGATGGAGCACATGGGCAAGCAGCACAAGGCGATCATCGCGGCGGCCGACAAGGTCTTGGCGGCCAAGCCCGACGAAGCCAGCCGCGCTTCCGCACTGAAGAGCAAGGTGCAATCGTCGTGGATCGTGGCCAACACGGCCGATCGCGCTTCAATGCCCAAGTTCCAGGAGCTCGCCAAAGAGTTGGCCGGCGACAAGAGTCCCGAGGTTGCCAACGAAGCGAGGCTCTATCTGCTGGCAATTGCATATCGCGGCATCGCGCCCGACAAGCCCGAGGAGGCCAAGGCCCTGGTCGCCCAGTTTGTCGACGCGCTGGGTAAGGAGCCGCTGGACCCGCGATTGCCGGGGCTGGCAATCAACGTGCCGCTGATGCTCGATCAGGCGGGTTACACCGAGCTGGCCTGCGACGCAGCCCGGCAATTCATCGAGGCGCTCAAGAAGAGCAAGAGCGAGGAAGTGGCGCCGGTGATCGCCCAGCTCGAAGGAACGCTGCGCAAGCTCGACATCGTCGGCAAACCACTCGACATCGAAGGCACGTTGGTGGATGGCAAGAAGTTCGATTGGGCGGCTTACAAAGGCAAGGTGGTGCTGGTGGATTTCTGGGCCACGTGGTGCGGGCCGTGCCTGGGGGAGCTGCCGAATGTTCGCAAGACTTACGAGACCTTTCACGATCGCGGCTTCGACGTGATCGGCATTAGCCTCGACGAAGACAAGCCGGTTCTCGAGGCCTTCCTGGAGAAAGAAAAGACCCCTTGGCCGATTCTGTTTGGCACCACTCCCGAGGCTTCGGGTTGGAAGCACCCGATGGCCGTTAAGTACGGCATCGACGGCATCCCCGCGGCGTTCTTGGTGAACAAGGAAGGAAAGGTCGTGACGACCAACGCTCGCGGCGAAGTTTTGCCGCGTATGGTGGCCGAGTTGCTGGGCCCCGCTCTTGGCGCCGGAGATAAGCCGGCTGCGGACTCCAAAACAGGCGACAAGCCAGAGGACAGCAAGCCGGCCGACGCGAAGGAAGCTGCTGCTAAAGAAGAGACCGCGAAGCCGTAGGGTAACGCAAATGCTCGTAGTGACCCGATTTATCGGGTCCGGTGAAGCTGGCAGTCGTCCTGATGCTGCCGGACCCGATGAATCGGGTCAATACAAGCTCCTCGTTTGCTGATCCGCGGATCGTTCGCGCCGACAAAGGTCCATTGCCATGCGGATCGCCATTGGGCAATTGTGGCAAGAAACTAACACGTTCAATCCGCTGCCTACCACGCGACGCGACTTCGAGGACTTCGGCGTTCTCCGCGGCGACGACCTGGTGCGGCAAATGGCCGACACCAATGAATTGGGCGGATTCATCCAGTCGCTGCTGACCTGGCGCGAGCGGCCCGAGATCGTGGGCCTGGTGCGGCTGCCGGCTTGGCCTAGTGGCCCCGCCACGGCCGAGACGTTCGACTGGTTGCGCGACGAACTAAGGCAGGCGCTCGCACGTCAACCGCCGGTTGACGCGGTGCTGCTGGCGCTGCACGGTGCGATGGTGGCCGTGGGGCATCCGGACGTCGAGGGTGAAATCCTCGCGGCCGTTCGCCAGGTCATTGGACCCCACGTGCCGCTGGTGGCCACATTGGACCTGCACGCGCACGTGACCGAGACCATGGTCCGCACGGCCGACGCGCTGGTGCTGTACCACACCGCGCCCCACATTGATGTCGTCGAGACGGGCCAGCGCGCGACGAAGCTGCTGCGGCGAATTCTTGTCGACGGGGCACGACCGATGACGGCCTGGCAAAGGATTCCCGCCGTCGCACCGGCCGAACGGGCCAATACGCAGGATCCTGCGAGCGTAAGCTACGCCCTACGCGAGATGCTAGTCGAGCTGGAGTCGCGTCCCAAAGTGCTGGCCGCGGGACTGGCCACGGTGCAGCCGTGGTTGGATGTTCCGCAACTTGCGTCGGCGGCCGTCGTCGTGACCGACGGTGACGCGGAATTGGCCCGCGGCTTGTGCGCGCAGGTGGCCGACGCATTCTGGCAGAAGCGTCGCGACTATTTGCCCGATCTGACGCCGTTGGTGGACGCGGTTCGCATCGCGCATGAAGAATCGCGTCGGGGGTTGGTCGTGCTCAGCGACGGCGCCGATGCCACCACGTCGGGCGCGCCGGGCGACGGCACGGCGATCCTTGGTGAATTGCTCAAATACGATTGGACCAGGCCGGCGCTGGTTGCGCTGGTCTCGCCCGAAGCCGTCGCGGCGGCCGAGCGCGCAGGCGAAGGCGCTGCCCTCCAACTTACGTTGGGTGGCGTACGCGACACGCGACACTCCCAGCCGATTGAGGTTAGTGTACACGTCGAGCGTGTCTTCGATGCCCGCTTCGTGCTGTCCGGGCATCTAGGTTGCAACCTGAAGATCGATATGGGCCGTTCGGCCGTATTGCGGCACGGCAATGTGCGGATTGTCGCGACGTCGCGCAGCGGGCCGCACTTTTCTCCGGAGTTGTTTCGCGCCGGCGGTCTCGATCCGTTCGCTGCCAGCGTGCTAGTGGCCAAGAGCCCGTGTGGTTTTCGCGCGGCGTACGCCGATCACGCGGCAAAGATTCTGCTGGTGCAATCGCCGGGCTGCGCGCCCTTGGACTTTTGGAACTATCCGTATGCGCAGATCGATCGCCCCTTGTGGCCTTGGGATGACATGTAGCCGAGGACGTGAGTCCTCGGTAGAAATCGCAGTTAATCGCGGTAAGCCGCGCAGCGGCGACGTCTCGACGCGGTTTCGACGTCGCCGCTGCGCGGCTTACGACATGCCGGCACACTCGCGTCCGTGGGCTCACGCCCACGGCTAAATGCCTGCGCCCCTTCGGGGCCAATCCGCACGGGCGATGTCTGCACAGCCCGTAGCAAAGAGCAAGGGCCATGAACGGGCTTTCCTCGCTTGCGCATCGGGCTGGTGTTCAAATCCAGTTGCACCAGCCGTGCCTCAATCTGGGGCAACGTGTACCATAGGGGTAGCTGCCTTACGGCAATCGCGGCGGCGCCATCAGAATAGGAGCATCCCATGGTCAAAGTTCATGTATTCAATACGCTGGGTCAACTCGTCGGTCCGGTCGAGGCGCCCAAGGTGGTCCTCAGCGAGGACGAGTGGAAGCGGCGCTTGACGCCCGAGCAGTTCCAGGTGCTGCGCAGCCAGGGGACCGAGCGGGCCTTCTGCGGCACGTTGTTGGATAACAAGCTACAGGGAGTTTATGCCTGCGCCGGCTGCGGGCTGCCGTTGTTTTCGTCGGACTCAAAGTTCAACTCGGGCACCGGTTGGCCCAGCTTCTTTCAGCCGATCGCCCCGGCGAACGTCGTCCAAGAGCGCGACGCCAGTCACGGCATGGCCCGCACCGAGATCCTCTGCTCGCGATGCGAGGGTCACTTGGGACACGTCTTTGAGGACGGACCGCGACCGACCGGGCTGCGGTTTTGCATGAACTCGTTGTCTCTGGAGTTTACGCCCAGCGACAAGCTCTCCTCGCTGGCCGACGAATTGGCCGAGCCGGCTGCTGCCCAAAGTGCTGTCGCCGCTTCCACGCCGGCGGGTGCAAGCCCGTCGCCCAAAACCGCGCCGGCCGTTTTCGCCGCCGGCTGTTTTTGGTGTACCGAAGCGACGTTCGAGCAACTTACCGGCGTGAGCGACGTGGAAAGCGGCTACGCTGGCGGCGCGAAGGACACGGCCAACTACCAACGCGTGTGCGATGGTGACACCGGACACGCCGAAACGATCCGCATTTCCTACGACCCCGCCAAGATCAGCTTCGATCGGCTGCTGGATATTTTTTTTGACGCCCACGACCCCACACAGCTCAACCGCCAGGGGGCCGACGTCGGTACACAGTACCGCTCAGCGATCTTCTACGCCGACGAGCAGCAGCGGCAGGCCGCGCGGGCGAAGATCGACCAATTGAACCAGGCCAAGGCCTTTGCCCGGCCGATTGTCACGACGCTCGAGCCACTGGTCGAGTTCTACCCGGCCGAAGCGTATCACCAGGATTATGCGCGGAACCATCTCGACCAGCCGTACATTCAGACGCACGCGCTGGATAAGGTGTGCAAGATCCGCGCGAAGCACGCGGATGTGATCGAGCGAGGATGAAGGTAGGTACCGGCCGCCGGACGGGACCTGACGCAGGCATTGCGTCGCGGGGTAAACCGGCGAGCCGGATGCGTAAGCTTCCGGGTAGCGTTGATCACGGTTGGGTGTGGCGCGTGAACGAGGCGCAAGATCCCGTCCGGTGCAACTTTGGCGTCAGGACGGCGGCACGCATTTGTCAGCCCTCGGAAAAATCACTTCCTGTATGTCATTCCCGCGAATGCGGGAATCCAGGGACTCGGAGAGGGCGCGGCGGTTGCAAATCTTGAGGTGCAGGTCCGACTTGTGGTGTACTGGATTCCCGCCTGCGCGGGAATGACGGTACTGATGAGTCCGGCGGCCGGGAACTACTAAGTTCGCACACATTCCCATCTTGACCGCCTTACCCCAAGCGTCATTTCTTGACGCTTTCTTGATGCCCTCGCGGGCGGTATTGATGCCCCTTTGAGTCGCTTTCTGCAAGAATAGCGGTGGAGAAAGAAGGCAGGAGGCCACGCGGAGGGGGTCGGGACTCGATGTCGCCAACGCGAAACGCCCGTATGCAAGCGGGTTATCGAAATCGACTCCCGACCCCTTCCGGTTTCAAGGTTTGAAAATAGCCAGAGAGAGCTTCCCATGGACGCGATTTACTTAGGCATTGTTGTGGCGTTTTTCGCGCTGTGTGTCGGCATGGTCCGGCTCTTCGAGCGCCTTTAGGAGACAAGCGATGGACGTCATCCACCTGGTGGGGGCGGTTGTATCCGCTCTCCTTTTCATCTACCTGGCGGTTGCCCTGTTGAAGCCGGAGTGGTTCTCATGAGCACTAGCGCGGTTCTACAAATCGTCCTGTTCGTCGCCGTTCTGGTGGCGCTCGTTAAGCCGCTGGGCGCCTACATGGCCCGTGTGTACGAGGGCAAGCCATGCGGCCTCGACAAGATTCTGGGCCCGTTGGAGCGGCTGATCTATCGGCTGTGCGGCATCGATCCGACCGTGGAGATGACGTGGAAGCACTACGCCTTTGCGGTGCTGGCGGTCAATTTCCTGGGGCTGATCGTTGTCTACGGATTGCTGCGTTTCCAAGACGTTCTGCCTCTGAATCCGCAAAAAATGCCGGCCACGTCTCCGGACCTGGCGTTCAATACGGCCGTGAGCTTCGCCTCGAACACGAACTGGCAAAGCTACAGCGGCGAGGCGACGCTCAGTTACCTGTCGCAGATGCTTGGTCTGGCGGTGCAGAATTTTCTGTCGGCGGCCTCGGGCATGGCGGTGCTGGTGGCGCTCATCCGAGGGTTCGTCCGGCGGCAGTCCTCGTCGATCGGTAACTTCTGGTTCGACGTGACGCGCAGCACGGTGTACATTCTGCTGCCCTTGTCGGTCGTTTTGGCGCTGGTGCTCGTTTCGCAGGGTGTCGTGCAGACATTCAGCCCGTATGCGAAAGTCGCTCTTCTGCAGCCGACGACCTTTCAAGAGCCCGTGCTGGGAGACGATGGCAAACCGGTGCTGGACGACAAGGGACAGCCGACGACCAAGACGTCGCCGCTGACGGAACAAACCATCGCAGTCGGTCCCGCGGCTTCGCAGATCGCCATCAAGCAATTGGGCACCAACGGCGGAGGGTTCTTCAATACGAACTCGGCCCATCCGTTCGAGAATCCCACGCCGCTGGCCAACTTTTTTGAGTTGCTGTCGATCCTCGTGATTTCGGCCGCATTGTGCTACACGTTCGGCCAAATGGTCGGCGACACGCGGCAAGGCTGGGCTGTTCTGGCGGCCATGTTCGTCATCTTTTTGCCGCTCTTGGCGGCTTGCTATTGGTGCGAGCAAAGCGGCAACCCCTCGTTGGCCGCGATGGGCGTCGACGAACAAGCCGGACCTGCGCAGGCCGGCGGCAACATGGAAGGCAAGGAGGTGCGGTTTGGCATTGGCCAATCGACGCTGTGGGCCGCCGCGACCACGGCCGCCTCGAACGGCAGCGTCAACTCAATGCACGATTCGTACACGCCCTTGGGTGGCCTGGTGCCCATGTGGTTGATGCAATTGGGCGAAGTGGTCTTCGGCGGCGTGGGCAGCGGGCTGTACGGCATGCTGGCCTTCGCGATCATCGCCGTGTTCATCGGCGGATTGATGGTTGGCCGCACGCCCGAGTATCTGGGCAAGAAGATCGAAGCCTTCGAGATGAAGATGGCCGCCATCATCATCCTGATTCCGCCGATTGCCGTGTTGGCCGGCGCCGCCGTGGCCGTGAGCTTTCCGGAGATCATCATGCCGAGCATTCCCAACTCGGGTCCGCACGGCTTTAGCGAAGTGCTCTACGCCACGAGTTCGGCGAGCAACAACAACGGCAGCGCGTTCGCGGGATTGAACGCCAACACGCCTTTCTTCAATACGCTGCTCGGTCTGTGCATGCTTGCGGGCCGCTTCCTGTTGAAGATTCCGATCCTGGCGATTGCCGGTTCGCTGGCGGCCAAAAAATACACACCGGTTAGCTCGGGCACGTTGCCGACGCACGGGCCGTTGTTTGTCGTGTTGCTGGTGGGCGTGGTGATTCTCGTGGGGGCGTTGACGTTCGTGCCCGCCCTAGCGCTGGGCCCAATCGCGGAACATCTGATGATGGTAGCGCAATAGATAGTCTTTGAGCAAAAACAAAGAAGTGGTTCAGTCCTCGATCAATGGCATCTACAAGCGACATCCATACATGGAGAACCCTTTGTCCAGGTGGCTCGCAGGATCTGCCCCACAGGGGCATAGGCATTTAGCCGTGGGCGACAGCCCACGGATTCAATCGCACCATTACGTCGTAAGCCGCGTAGCGGCGACGGCAAGCACAATGTCCACGGCGACGTCGCCGCTACGCGGCTTGACAACGGTGATATGTGACTCGGATCCGTGGGCTGTCGCCCACGGCTAAATGCCTGCACCCCTTCGGGGTTCGGAGCACCAGTCGGACACACGCTCTTCACAGTCAACGAGGAAGTGCAGATGGCAATGGTCTCCCGACCGTTCCACGCATTGAGAAGGTTGTAAAACATGTCCAACAAGGCTCGCTCTCTATTCGATCCCGCGATCATACGGCGAGCGCTGGTCGAGTCGTTCTACAAGCTCGATCCGCGCCGCCAGATCCGCAACCCGGTCATGTTCACGGTCTACGTCGGCAGCATTCTGACGACCGGCTTGTGGCTGCACTCGAAGTACGCACCCAGCGAGGAGCCGTCGTGGTTCGTGCTGAGCGTAGCGATCTGGCTGTGGTTTACCGTGCTGTTCGCCAACTTTGCCGAGGCGATGGCCGAAGGCCGCGGCAAAGCCCAGGCCAGCGCCCTGCGCCGCGCGCGACAGGAAGTACCCGCCAAGAAGTTCATCCGGCCGCCCGATGTCAAACAATTTCGCGCGGTCTTCACAGAGGCGTTTCAGCAGGGAGAAATCACCGTTACCGCCGCTACCGACTTGCGGAAGGGCGACTTTGTCTTCATTCAAGCCGGCGACCAGATTCCGGCCGACGGCGAAGTCATCGAGGGGGTCGCCTCGGTCGATGAAAGTGCGATCACCGGCGAAAGCGCGCCGGTGATCCGCGAGAGCGGCGGCGACCGCAGTGGTGTGACGGGCGGTACGCGCGTCCTATCCGACTGGCTGATCGTGCAAATCACGACCAACCCGGGCGAGACGTTCGTCGATCGCATGATCGCCATGGTCGAGGGCGCGAAACGCCAGAAGACGCCCAACGAGATCGCCTTGGACATCTTGCTGGCGGGTATGACGCTTGTGTTCTTGTTGGTGTGCGTGACGTTGCTGCCATTTTCGATGTTCAGCGTGGGCCTGGCCGGACAGGGGACGCCGATCACCGTCACGGTGCTCGTGGCGCTGCTGGTGTGCTTGATTCCGACGACGATCGGCGCGCTCTTGTCCGCGATCGGCATTGCGGGCATGGATCGCATGATCCAGGCCAATGTGATCGCCATGTCGGGCCGGGCGGTCGAAGCGGCCGGCGACGTCGACGTGTTGCTGCTCGACAAGACCGGAACCATCACACTCGGCAACCGCCAAGCCGTCGACTTCATCCCGGTCGACGGCGTCGCTCCGGCCGAACTTGCCGATGCCGCGCAACTATCATCCCTGGCCGATGAGACGCCCGAGGGCCGCAGCATTGTCGTGCTGGCCAAATCGAAATTCGGACTCCGCGAGCGAGACATTCAGCAGATCCATGCCACGTTCATTCCTTTTAGCGCCCATACCCGCATCAGCGGCGTGAATCTGGACGGCCGCGAGATCCGCAAGGGCGCGACCGACGCGATCGAGAACTTCGTCAAGCAGAACGGCGGCGCGTTTCCGGCCGCGATCCGGCAAGAGATCGACTCGATCGCCAAGCAAGGAGGCACGCCGCTGGTGGTGGCGGAGAAGGACCGAACTCTCGGCGTCATCCATCTCAAGGACATCGTCAAGGGGGGCATTAAGGAGCGGTTTGCACAGTTGCGCCAGATGGGCATCCGCACGGTGATGGTCACCGGCGACAATCCACTCACTGCCGCGGCGATCGCGGCCGACAGTGGCGTCGATGAGTATTTGGCCGAAGCGACGCCGGAAACCAAGCTCGCGCTAATCCGCAAACACCAGGCCGGCGGACACCTGGTGGCCATGTGCGGAGACGGGACCAACGACTCGCCGGCCTTGGCGCAGGCGGACGTGGCCGTGGCCATGAACAGCGGCACGCAGGCCGCCAAGGAGGCCGGCAACATGGTCGATTTGGATTCCAATCCAACCAAGCTGATTGAAATCGTCGAGATCGGCAAGCAACTGCTCATGACTCGCGGTTCGCTCACCACGTTCAGTCTGGCCAACGATGTCTCGAAGTATTTTGCGATAATTCCGGCGGCGTTTGCCAGCACGTATCCGGTGCTGAGCAAGCTGAACATCATGCACCTGTCGACGGGCATGAGCGCGATCCTCGCGGCCGTGATCTTCAACGCATTGATCATCATTGGATTGGTGCCCTTGGCATTGCGGGGAGTGAAGTATCGGCCACTCGGCGCCGCGGTGCTGCTGCGCAACAACCTCTGGATCTACGGCGTGGGCGGCCTGATCGTGCCCTTCATTGGCATCAAGCTTGTCGACATGGCGCTCGTCGTTTTGCATCTGACCTGAAGGAGATGTCCACCTTGTTCCAGCAAATCATTCGTCCGGCCGCAATGCTCCTGATCGTGATGACGGTATTGACCGGGGTGATTTACCCTTTGGTCGTCACCGGAATTGCGCAGGTTGTTTTTTCGACGCAGGCGAACGGCAGCTTGATTCGCGAGGGTGAAAAGCTGATCGGATCGACGCTCATTGGGCAGCCCTTCGACGATGCGAAGTATTTTTGGAGCCGTCCCTCGGCGACCGGACCCTATCCGTACAATGCCGGCGCCTCGTCGGGTTCGAACCTAGGCGTCAACGAGCCGAATCTGATTTCAGCGGTGAAGGACCGCATCGAAACGCTCAAAAAAGCCGATCCGACGAACGAGCAGCAGATTCCGGTGGATCTTGTCACCGCATCGGCCAGCGGGCTCGATCCAGACATCAGCCCTGCCGCCGCCGAGTTTCAAGTGGCCCGCGTGGCGAAGGCGCGAGGACTGAGCGAACAGCAAGTGCGTGCGTTGATCGAACCGCCTACGGAACCCCGGCAACTCGGCCTGCTTGGCGAGCCGCGCGTCAACGTGCTAAGTTTGAATAGGGCACTGGACGGGTTGACTACGAAAAATGGCCCCTGATCGCGACGAGCGTCCGACGCCGGAACAGATGCTCGCTCGTGCGCGCGTGGAGGAGATCGCCGCCCACCGCGGTCGGTTGCGCGTGTACTTTGGTTACGCGGCCGGTGTCGGTAAGACGTTTGCCATGCTCGAAGCGGCGCAGGCACATCGCCGCGCGGGCGCGGAGATCGTCGTGGGCTACGTCGATCTGCACGGACGAGTCGGGACCGAGGCTTTGCTCGACGGCTTGGAGGCTTTGCCTCCACTGGAAGTTCGCTATCGCGGCGCGACGCTTCGCGAGTTCGATCTCGACGCGGCCCTGGAACGGCGTCCTCGCATCGTTCTTGTCGACGAGCTCGCGCACACGAACGCCGCCGGCTTGCGACACCCCAAGCGCTGGCAAGATGTGCAGGAGTTGCTCGAGCTGGGCATCGACGTTTGGACGACGCTCAACGTTCAACATATCGAATCGCTCAACGACGTCGTTTCGCAGATCACGGGAGTCGTCGTGCGGGAGACGGTTCCGGACGACGTATTTCTCCAAGCCGACGAAGTGGAACTCGTCGACATCACGCCCGAAGAACTTTTGCAACGTCTGCACGATGGAAAAGTCTATTTGCCTGCACAAGCCGAACGCGCGTTGCGGAGCTTCTTTCAGAAGGGGAACCTGACCGCGCTGCGCGAGCTGTCGCTGCGGCGCACGGCCGATCGAGTGAACGTCGACGTTCAATCCGCGCGGTTGGGCGCCGCGGCCCGCCAGCCGTGGCCAACGGCCGAACGACTGTTGGTGTGCGTGGGCCCCAGCCCTTCGTCGGCCAAAGTGGTTCGCGCGGCTCGGCGGCTGGCCGATACCTTACACGCCCCCTGGCTCGCAGTGCATGTGGAAACACCGCAGGCCGAGCAAGCCAGCGCGGCGAACCGGCAGTCTCTCAAGCACAACTTGCGGCTTGCTGAACGGCTGGACGCGGAAGTTGTCAGCCTCTCGGGCGACGACGTCGTCACAACCGTGTTGGACTATGCCAACGAACGAAACGTCACCAAGATGGTGCTGGGCAAGCCGTATGCATCGCATCGGCCCTGGTGGCGGCTGCGGCGGGGCACCTTGGTCGATAAACTCCTGCGCAACAGCAGCAATGTTGACATTTACGTCGTGCGAGGGGTCGACGAACCGTCGAGACCCGAGGTCGCGACGCCGTCGCCCCGCACGGATGGGAAAAGTCCCTGGCCGTGGACGCCCATCGCGGTCGTGCTGGCCGCTTCGACGCTCGTTGCCTGGGGATTTCACCGTCTTGGACTGTCCGACGCGAACCTGGTGATGGCGTACCTGTTGGGCGTCGTATGGATCGCGACGCGCTACGGCCGCTGGCCGTCGATCGTCGTGTCGCTCGTGGGCGTGCTCCTGTTTGACGTGCTCTTTACGCAGCCCTACTTCAGTGTGACGGTTTACCACACGCAATACCTGGTCACCTTCGCCGTAATGCTCGTGGTGGGGCTCGTCGCCAGCACGCTGGCCGCGCGGGTCCGTTACCAGGCCGAAACCGCGCACCGCAATGAGCGCCGCACCGAAGCCTTGTATCGACTTGCTCGCCAGCTCGCGGGGCTCTCGGGCATGCGTCAGTTGCTCGAGACCGCGGAGCACAGCCTGTCGGAGGTGTTCGACGGCAACGCGGTGATCTTCTTACCCGACGATCGAGGTCACATCGGCCCCATCGTGGGGCACGCAGCCAGCTTCGCGGCCAGCGCGTCGGAATTCGCGGCCGCCCAATGGGTCCTCGATCGCGGCAAGATTGCCGGCATGGGAACCGACACGCTGCCCAGCTCGCTCGCGCTCTACTTGCCTCTGGTAACGTTGCACGGGCCGCTGGGCGTGTTGGCCGTGCAGCCGAACGATCCGCACTCGCTCGACGCCCCGGAAGCCCGCAGCCTGTTGGCCACCTTCGCCACGCAGATCGCCTTTGCCCTGGAGCGCGAACGCTTGAGCGAGGCGACGCGCAAGGCGCAACTGCAGATGGAAACCGAGCGACTGCGGTCGTCGCTGTTGAGCAGCGTTTCGCACGATCTGCGAACGCCGTTGTCGGCGATCGCCGGCGCCGGCAGCAGCCTGTTGGAATCGCTTCCGGCGACTGACGACACCCAGGTCCGCCGCGAATTGCTAGAGACCATCGTGGACGAGGCCAACCGCCTGGCGCGGCTCGTCGAGAATCTGCTGAGCGTCACGCGGCTCGAATCGGGCGCGGTCAAGGTCAGCAAGGAATGGCACGTTTTAGAAGATGTCGTCGGCTCGGCAATCCGTCACGTCGGCAAACGCCTGGCCGGTCACGCGCTCTCGGTGGAAATTCCGGCCGACGTCCCGATGACGCCGCTGGATTCCGTGCTTATCGAGCAAGTTCTCGTGAATTTGCTCGAAAATGCCGCGCGCTACTCCGCCGCTGACACTCCCATCACCGTCACCGCCCGCAAGCAGGTGGACGGTGTGGTGATCGAGGGGGCCGATCGCGGCGTGGGGCTGGCCGCCGGTGAGGAAGAGCGCATTTTCGAGAAGTTCTACCGCGGCGAGCCGGCCCGCACGAGCTCGCGCGGCGCCGGATTGGGTCTTTCCATTTGCCGCGCAATCGTGCAAGCTCATGGGGGCCGCATTTGGGCCAGCAACCGCCCGGACGGCGGCACGAGCTTTTTCTTCAGCCTGCCGGTTGTCGAATCGCCGCCGTCGGTTCCCGCGGAAGTTGACGAAGAGTCGGCCGCGAAAAAATCGGCCATCCTCTGACCCGCGGTCCACCTGTTATGCCTGAAGCCACGATACTCGTCGTCGATGACGAGCCGCCAATGCGCAAGTTTCTGCGCGCGACGCTGGTGGATCGTGGCTATCGGGTGGTAGAGGCGGCAACCGCGGCCGAGGGGCTCCGTCATGCGGCCGACGAGGCCCCCGACGTCATCATTCTCGACTTGGGCCTGCCCGACATGGATGGGCTCGAGGTCATCCGTCGCGTGCGACAGTGGTCGCAAGCGCCGATCGTGGTCGTGTCCGCGCGGGGTCAGGAGCGCGACAAGGTGGCGGCCCTCAACTTCGGGGCCGACGATTATCTGACCAAACCGTTTGGCGTGGGGGAACTGCACGCCCGGGTGCGCGTCGCCCTCCGCCACTCGGCCCGCGCGCCCGATGCGCAGGGGGAAGGACCGGCCAAGTTCGCGGTCGGCGATTTGAATCTTGACCTGCTGGCGCGCCGCGTCGTCGTGCGCGGGCAAGAAGTCCATTTCACCCGGCTGGAGTACAAGCTGCTCGCCGTGCTCGCGCGGTACGCGGGCAAGGTGCTCACGCACGACTTTCTCTTGCGCGAAGTTTGGGGGCCGCGGGCCACGGGCGAAACCCATTACCTGCGCGTTTACATGGCGAACCTCCGCCGCAAACTAGAGCTCGATTCGGCCCAGCCGCGCTACCTGCTCACCGAGCAGGGCGTGGGCTACCGATTTGCGGATGAGTAAAAGTGTTCGCATCGACAAGTTTTGACACCGATGACGACCGTGCGCGATCACAACATCGACACGCGCGACCATTGATTCGCCACCGTCATTTGCCCGCTCGTTATTCCGGCTGACTGCACTGGGCATAACGAGCCTGCTTCAGGCATTCTTTCGCTTTGGCGCGCCGCTTGCTATGGAAGCGGCCCGTCGTGGCTCCCACTCGACGGATCGTTTCGTCGACGATGGCATCGAGCATGGAGCCCTCACAAGGGAAGGGATGAGCACCTGTGGACCGAAACCGTCGAAATGCGTTTACGTTGGTCGAACTCTTGGTCGTAATCGCCATCATTGGCATTCTCATTGGGCTGCTCTTGCCGGCCGTACAGGCTGCCCGCGAGGCTGGGCGGCGCACGCAATGTCAGAACAACCTGAAGCAGCTTGCGCTGGCGTGTCAGAATCACGAGAGCACCTACAAGACGGTGCCCCTAGGATGGTATTGGCCGACCGTCACCCCCGACGTATCGACGTACTACGGCTGGGTCACGAAAGTTCTGCCCTTTATGGAGCAGCAGAACATTGTCTCTTCCTACAACTTCAGCTACGACTGGTTCGCGCCCGAGAACCAGAAGGTGGTGAATACGCGGATTGGGACCATGATCTGCCCCTCGTCGCCGGATTCGACGGGCGATGAATTGCAGGTCGGCTTAAAGAGCATCAATGCGCCCCGCAACGGGGGACCCTGGCCCGATCTGACGGCCGCGCGCTGCGATTACATTTCGCTGCGAGGCTACATCAACTATTGGGACCCGCGCGGCGACACGCGCTGTCCGGGACCCATGATGAATATTACCGACGCCGGCTCCGTCGGCCAAGTGGCCGTCGACACGACGTTGACGTTCGCCATGATCACCGACGGTTTGTCCAATACCGTGTTGCTGTCCGAGCAGGCTGCGCGGCAGCAACATTGGCTGTTTGGCATTAAACAGCCCGACGTTACCGCCGACACCGTGGCTTCGACCCCCTCGTCAATTCATTGGGGCTATATCGGCATGTGGGCGAGTTGGCAGTCGCAATGGGTTCGCTGCCACAACAAGGATGGAACCGAAGACAAAACCAAGCAATGCACCGCTTACATCAACGCCAACAACAACGGTGGAGTTTACGCATTCCACCCCCAGGGGACCAATATGGCGTATGTGGACGGGTCGGTGCGATTCTTGCCGGAAATCGTCAACAACGAAGTGCTGCGCGCCATCTTGACGCGCGGCGGCGGCGAGACGTCGATCCTGACCGACTGACCCGACGCCGAACCGGCGACAACTTACGTTGGCTGAATGGCATGAGAAGAAAGGGAATTCGCGTGCGACTGTTGACGGTGTTGGGATTTGCTTGTGGATTGCTGGTTGCGGTGGCTGCTGGCTGCGGCGATTCGTCCGAGTCGGGCCGGCCTGAGCTCTTTCTGGTCAGTGGCCGTGTGCTGGTAGGCGGTAAGCCGGCGGTGGGCGTGACGGTCAACTTCCATCCGCAGTCGACAACTTCGGGTACGTCGCTGGTACCCACGGCCACGACCGAAGCTGACGGCACTTTCCACCTGCGCACCTTTGCCCCCGCCGATGGCGCACCGCAAGGCGACTACGTTGTGACGGCGTCGTGGTGGACGCATAGCGATGGCAGCGACGACGCACAGCCCATCGATCGTTTGCGGGGCCGCTATTCCAATCTGGCGCAATCCCAACTGAAAGCGCACGTCACGGCGGGCCCAAACGAACTATCGCCGTTCGCATTAAAGTGACTCTCCTTCGACTTCCCCATTTATCGAGGCAATAAGATGCAAAGCTTTCGATCATTGCGTCGCTTTAGTCTCTCTGCTGCGTTGACAGTCGCGAGTTGCCCAGGAGTGTGCGCCGAGGCCCAAGAAACGAAGCCGCCAGCGACTGCCCCTGCGAAAACCCCGGCCAAACCCGAATCGACAGCCGCGGCCATAGGCTCCGTGACCGAGCCGCCTGACAGGACCCAGCCTTACTCGAAAGCCGAACTGGAGCTGGCGGCCAACACGCTCGTCACGCGCGACATCAAGTATGCGCAAAGCTCGGGCAAAGGCGCTGAGCTGCAAGTTCTCGACGTCTACACGCCCCGAGGCGCGGCAGGTCTTCCCGTGGTGGTGTACGTGCATGGCGGCGGGTGGTCGCGCGGCGACAAGCGTGAGGTCGGCGCGCAGCCCAAGCTGTTCAACGAAAACGGCGTAGTGCTCGTCGCCGTCAATTACCGGTTATCGCCCGAGGTCAAGTATCCTGTTCACGTGAACGATATTGCGACCGGCATTGCCTGGGTTCGGGCGAACATCGCCCAGTATGGGGGCGATTCGAACAAGCTGGTGGTGATGGGGCATTCGGCCGGCTCGCACCTGGCGAGTCTCGTTGCCACGCATCCCGATCCACTTGGCAAGCAAGGCTTGAAAGTGTCCGAGCTGAAAGGAGCGATCTCGCTCGACGGCTCGGGCTTCAATCTGGTCGAGCGATTCGAGGCGCGCGACCCGAAAGCATCGGTGGCTTACGAACGTGCGTTCGGCACGGACAAGGCCGTCTTTGCCGACGCGTCGCCTATCCAACACGTTAAGCCAGGCGCCAAGCTCCCGCCGTTTCTACTCACCTACGTGAAAGACGGCTCCGTCAATCACACGCAAGCCGCCGCGTTTGCCAAGCAGATCGTTGCCAACGGCGGCCGAGCGGAGCTGGCATTCATCAATGGCAAGGATCACGCGACACTCGTCGCCGATCTGGGCACGGAACGCGACGCCGCCGGCACGCAGATCCTCGATTTCGTCCGCAGCGTAACGGCCAAGTGATCTTCGCTTCGGCGGTTGGTTCCTCGGTCGTCAGAATCGCAAACTAGGTAACCGCCCGTCCCATGGCCGGGTCGGTCGATGTCCACTTGCCGGTTTCGACGTGCCCGGCGTACCGCTTTTCGAATCGCTTGTTTCCGTCGATGCGAACGCTCAGGTCGTACCAGCCGAAGCTGCGCTGCGTGTCGATGGCTAAGGTCGCCGCGGTGCCCGGCGCAAGGGTTTGCTTTTGCTCGCCCGACTTGTACGAATTGTCGCGAATTTCAACGTTGATGGGCTTGCCGTTGCCTCGATTGACGAGCTTGATTTCCACATTGCCGCTGAGCGCTTTGTCGTATGGTTTCGCGCGACTGTAGATCAATTGAATGTCGACGGCCGGATCGTCCGGCCCTCCGCGGAATTCGCGGAAGAAGCCGTTGGGGCCGTAGACTCGCAGATGGTAAGCACCGCCGTCGAAGTCGCGGATTGGCCAAGCGTCCTGCAGGCGGTCGCCCGCGGCGACCGCGTAGTTCCGAATCTTGACGTCGCCTCGCGGCAGGTGTGCGTAGACGACGAAGGGAGATCCTGCCGAGCGTTCGCCGAAGACTTCGTTCCCCGCGGCGAAACTGATTGCAAACTGCGTTTTGTCGTCGTTCAGTTTCCCATCGACCGCAAGTTGATAGGGCAGCGCGCACGCCCGGCGCACGCCCGGCTCCTGGCGAGGCATCGCCGGCAACGAGTCGGGGGCCTGTCGAATCTGTTCGATCTCGGCCTTGGTCAGTTGCTTGAAACCGGCCGGCAGCTGCTTGAATTGAGCCTTATGGATCTCTTCGACAAACTCATCGCGATTGAGAAATGTCGGCGACGCGATCGTTTCGCCCTGGTAGGGCTCGAAGGCGCTCGTCAGGTTGCCGCACACCGCGCGGCGCCATGCATTGATATTCGTGTCTTCAATCTTCTTGCCGGTCTTGTGCGTGAGCAGCTTCTCCAGAAACAGCAGCACCGAAGTATGGTCGAACACTTGCGAGCATACGCACCCTCCGCGGCTCCAAGGTGAGGCGATCAGCATCGGCACGCGATAGCCGAGCCCGATTGGGCTTTCTCGAGCCTCGTCGGCTGACTTCTGCTTGCGGTCTTGTTCCCGTTCGACGTATTCCAAGGCGGCGTCGATTCCTTGGGTGACTCGGCCCGTTTCCGGCTTGCGCGGATGCGGCGCCACGAACGGCGGAACGTGATCGAAGTAGCCGTCGTTCTCGTCGTAATTCAGAATGAAAACCGTCTTCTTCCAGACCTCGGGATTGTTCGTGAGGATGTCGAGCACTTCCGACACGTACCACGCGCCGTACCAGGCCGAGCTGGGATGGTCGGAGAGCGTTTGCGGCGCGACGAGCCACGAGACCGTCGGCAGGCTGCCGCCGGCAACGTCCTGACGAAACTGGTGAAACAAGTCGCCCTTGGGCACTTGCACCGTTCGTTCCTTGTCGCCATCCCGATACTTGAGATCGGCGAGCTTGTGATAGTCGGGATCGCCGACGTTCGTGCAGAACGCCTTGGCGTGCAGATTTTTCTCGCGCGGCGACAGCTTCGCCCAGTTGGCCTGGCTCCAACGCACGCGCTCGTCGCTGAACCGTTTCAGCGTGCTGGTCAATCCACGGAGCTGCTTCTTCAGCTCGATCAATTCGCGGGCATTCCCAGCATGCGCTGCGATCTTAGCTTCAAGCGCCTTGATCTCAGCGGGCAATTGCGGCAGTCGCTTCTCCACATAAGTCTGGTGCGCCGGTGAAAACCGCACGTTGAATTGCGTGAACCACTCGATGGGATTGTCGGTGAAGTTGGACAGCCAGCCTTCCTCGTCTCCCTCGAACCCCATCTCCAAGCTCAATTCGTTCTGGTAGATCTTCCAGGAGACGCCGTGGTCCTCCAGCCGCTCGGGGAAGGTCGTCCAGCTCGCCTCGGAATCGTATTCGACGTCCGAGTTCAAGACGTTAGCCGGAGAATCCGCGGATTGCTTCGCGCGAATGGTTCCGGTCCAAAGATGGAGCCGATTGGGCGTTGTGCCCGTGAGCGACGAACAGAAGTTCTGGTCGCACACGGTGAACGCATCGGCCAGCGCATAGTAGAAAGGAATGTCCTCGCGATTGTAGTAGCCCATCGTCAAGGGCATCTTGGCATAGGTTCCGTCGCCCGAGCGTTTGGCCTGCAGCCAGCGGTCGTACTTTCCCTGGTTTCTGGCGTCGACTTGATCGGTCCAGGAATGCGGCAACGAGCCCATCCACGTTGCGCTCGTGTCTTTCATATTGAGCCGGAAGGGAACGTAGCTCTCGCCGGCGTCGTTTGTCTGAACCCAAACGGGATTGTTGTCGGGCAGTGCGATCACTCGTGGGTCGTTGAAACCCCGCACCCCTTGCAGCGTTCCGAAAGAGTGGTCGAACGACCGATTCTCTTGCATCAAAATGACAACGTGCTCCGCATCCAGCACCGTGCTGCCGGGCTGCGGATCGATTGCCAAAGCCCGTTGTATTGAGGCGGGCAATGCGCCGCTCAGCCCGGCGGCCCCCGATAGCAATGCCGCCTGTTTGACAAACTCGCGCCTGGTAAACATGCCGATCTCCCGCGGTAGGTGCGACGTTGCGCCATAGAAACTGAAATGTACGGGCGAAACCATGGTCCGGTCGGCGTCGCGAGTCGATATGGCCGACGCCGCGACGGACTTAACGCCTGTTTACGATGGTAACTGCACCGGACGTGGAACCTCAATGTACGACACCGGCCAGTGCAATTCGAGTTAGAATTGCGAGAATTCGCCCGCTCGATGGAGGTCTACAACCCCCACGTGCGTCCAGTTACGGACAATGACTGACCCGACTTTATCGAAATGTTTGTTGCCAGGTGACTGCCGTGCTGCGAGACTGGGGCGTTGGAGGAGGCGAGACGGGATTACAGTTCGTCATTCGTCATTCGACGATTCTCTAGGGTCCGATGGCCCGTGAACGATATCACCAAGATCCTGTTTGCCATCGACCAGGGCGACCCGCACGCCGCCGAACAACTGCTGCCGTTGGTCTACAGCGAGCTTCGGAAACTGGCCGCGAGCAGGCTGGCACAGGAAAAGCCCGGTCAGACGCTCCAGGCCACGGCGCTCGTTCACGAGGCGTATCTTCGCGTTGCGGGCACGGACCAGGCTTCGCAATGGAAGAGCCGTGGCCATCTCTTCGGCGCGGCAGCCGAGGCCATGCGGCGGATTCTCGTCGACAATGCACGTCGTAAGAAGAGCGCGAAGGCCGGTGGTAACCTACAGCGCGTCGAACTGGATGAGGCCCAAATCGCGGTCAACGGTCGGGACATCGACCTGGTGGCCTTGGACGAAGCACTCGACAAGCTGGCGGCACGAGACGCCCGCCTGGCCGAGCTCGTGAAGTTGAGGTTCTTCGCGGGCATGACCATCCGCCAGGCCGCCGAGGCGCTGGGGATCTCCGAATCAACTGCCGACGCCGATTGGGCTTACGCCAAGAGCTGGCTGCGATTGCGAATGGCCGACTGAGCGAGCCAGCGCTCGCTGAGCGGCTAGCGGCAAGATTTTCTGGATTTCGGCCGGGGAGTTTCGCGCTGATTTCCGCACTGATGCTTGGAGGGCTCGGCAATGGCCGAATTGCACTTGGACGAAAAAGCAATCTTCGAGATCGCCCGCAAGATTCCCGCAGGGGAAGTGCGCGAGTCGTACGTCCAAGACGCGTGTGGCGGCGATGACGACTTGAAACAAGGCGTTTCCGCGTTGCTGCGGGCCTACGATCAATGCGCGAGCTACTTGGAGTCGCCTGCACTCGGACTTGGCGATGCTCCCGACATCGACTTCCTTTGCACGGAAGGAGCTGGCACGGTCATTAGGCCGTACAGGCTCCTGGAGCAAATCGGCGAAGGGGGCATGGGCGTGGTTTATATGGCCGACCAGCAAGGACCGGTCCGCCGCCGCGTAGCGCTAAAGATCATCAAGCCGGGCATGGACACTCGCCAGATCATCGCTCGGTTCGAGGCCGAGCGGCAGGCTCTGGCGCTCATGGATCACTCGAACATTGCCCGCGTATTGGACGCGGGGGCCACCGACTCGGGCCGTCCCTACTTCGTCATGGAGTTGGTCCGCGGCATCCCGATCACCGAGTACTGCGACCGAAATAACCTACCGGTACACGAGCGGCTGGAGCTTTTTATCCAGGTTTGCCATGCGGTGCAGCATGCACACCAGAAGGGAATTATTCACCGCGATATCAAGCCGACCAATGTCCTGGTCACGCTCCACGACGGCCGGCCGGTTCCCAAGGTGATTGATTTTGGCGTGGCCAAAGCCACCGGGCCGCGACTGACCGAGAAGACGCTGTTTACGAACTTCGATCAGATGATCGGCACGCCGCTGTACATGAGTCCCGAACAGGCGGAGATGACCGGTCTGGATGTCGACACGCGCTCGGACATCTATTCGCTGGGCGTGCTCTTGTACGAACTACTCACCGGGACGACGCCGTTCGACAGGGAACGCCTGCGCGACGCGACCCTCGAAGAAGTCCGGCGTATCATCCGCGAGGACGAGCCGGCGAAGCCCAGTACACGGATCAGCACGCTGCTGGACGCCAGTCAGACCGCCATAGCCGCCCATCGCAAGGTCGAACCGAATCGTCTGCGTCAGTTGGTGCGCGGCGACCTGGATTGGATCGCGATGAAGTGCCTGGAGAAGGACCGCAACCGCCGCTACGAGACGGCCAGCGCTTTGGCGATGGACATCCAGCGGTACATTGCCGACGAGCCGGTGCTGGCCCGCCCGCCGTCGACTAGGTATCGATTCCGCAAGTTTGCGCGGCGGAACAAGTCGGCTCTCGTCATGGCAACGGTCGTCGGCTCGGCGCTCTTGCTCACGGTGGCCGGACTAGCGGTGAGCACCGTGCGGATCGCACGGCAAAATCGAACTACTGAAAGCGCCAAGGCGGACTTGCAGGACACGCTCGAGCGCGAGCGGCGCGACTCTTACTTCCACCGCATCGCCTTGGCTCATCGCGAACTGTCCGTGAACAACCTGCGCCGCGCACTGCAACTCCTTGGCGAGTGTCCGGAGGATTTGCAGGATTGGGAGTGGCGCTATCTCAAGCGGCTATGTCGTGTGGAACCAACCATCCTACGGGATTCGTCCGAGGTCGAAAGTCGGAGTATGTCCGAGGTCAACAGCGTGGCGTTCAGTCCGGACGGCGAACGACTTGCCTCTGCGGGCGGAGACGGGACGCTGAAGGTTTGGAATTGCGCGACGGGTAAGGTTATCCAAAGGTTCAATGCGCACAATGGCTTCGTGTGCAGTGTGACCTTCCACCCCGACGGCAAGCATCTGGCTTCCGTCGGTGCGGATAAGCGCGTCAAGGTCTGGGACTTGACGTCTGAGAAGTCCGTCTTCGAGAGGCGGTCCGACACCGTTCACGTGTACGGGGCGGCGTATGCCGTGGCGTTTAGCCCTGATGGCAACACGATTGCGGCCGGAAGGGCCGGCGACGTAAGAGTCTGGGACTGGAAGGATAAGGATAACCCTCAGCCCAAGAGTGTCTTTGCCGGGCACGACAAACGTCCGATTTGTGTCGCCTTCAGTCACGACGGGCGGCGTCTGGCATCGGGGAGTTGGCGGGGGCAGGTGCGGCTTTGGGACGTCGAGGCCGGAGGCAAGCCGCTTTGTACGTTCACCGAAACTCACGAATCTCGACATCCCGTTTGCGCGCTGGCGTTTCGCTCGGATGACGGGCGGCTGGCATCGGCCAGCTTCAATCGCCGTGTGGACGTCTGGGACACGACGACCGGTGGGTTCCTTCACTCGCTCGCGCATAGCGGAATCGTTCAGTGCGTCGCTTTCAGTCCGGACGGCCGGCGCATCGCCTCGTCGGGCGAAGACAAGATCGTGCGCGTCTGGGACGCGACCACCGGGCGGGAGGTGCTGGGCCTCCACGGACACACCAGCCACTGTGGGTGTGTGGCCTTCAGCCCGGACGGGCATCGGCTCGCTTCGGCCAGCATGGACGGCACCATCCGCATTTGGGATGCGACCCCGCTGAAGGGTCACGAGGGCCAGGAAACCCTGACTTTCCCGCAACATAGCAACGAAATTTGGAGCCTAGCGGTCAGCCCCGACCCCGACGGCCAGCGGATTGTCTCCGCGGGTTTCAGCACGCCCGCGACTGTCTGGGATGTCCAGACAGGACAGGTACAGGCCGAGTTCGATGGTCACAGAGATGTCGTTTTCTGCGTAGCCTGGCAGCCCGACGGCCAACGCATCGCCTCCGCCGGCGCGGACGGTGGGTTGTTCACCGTAAAGGTCTGGGACGCACGAACCGGTCGCGAAATCTTCACGCTCCCTGGCACGCAGCCGGGTGACCCGGAGTTCTTTAGCGTGGCCTTCAGCCCTGACGGCCGATACCTGGTCACGGGGCGATTGAACGGAATCGTGCAAGTCTGGGATGCGCGGACCGGCGACGCGGTCGGGACGCTCGGCAAGCATGAACGAGCGATGCGGGGAGTGGCCATAAGCCGCGATGGACTACACCTGGCGACTGTCAGCGCCGACGGCTTGGTAAGGCTGTGGGACGCGACCCGCTTAAATGAGAAACAAGTAGCTCGCCACGTTCTCCGGGGACGGGTCCTCGGGCCGTGTTTGAACGTGGCTTTCAGTCCTGATAGCCAACGGCTGGCAACGGGTGGAGAGGAAAACACGGTCAAGATTTGGAATGTCCAGACGGGCGCGGAGTTGCTGACTCTGCGGGGGCACAACGGGGACATCTACACCGTGGCCTTTAGTCCGGATCCCGCGGGCCGGTGGGTCGCATCGGCGGGTGAAGACAGCATCGTGAACGTTTGGGACAGCCGCTCGGGCGGCGCCCCCGTCCGCAGTTTCCGCGGCCATACGGGCCTGGTGAGCAGCGTGGCATTCACGGCCGATGGCCGGCGACTCATCTCGGGGAGCCGCGATCACACCGTCAAGGTTTGGGACGTGACGGCGTTGGGTGAACTACCCGAAGGCAAATAAGGAATCGCAACTGACTGGGTCCAGTGATGCTTCTCTAACGACTCCCTTTGATTCCTGAAAGAAATGCAGCCATGCCTCACGTACTGACGGCGATCCGGCCAAATGCTATGAGCCTAGTCCGTGCCATTGGTGCGCGGACCCGGGAGACTCGCGCACGGCATGGTTTCACGCTCGTCGAGCTCTTAGTCGTGATCGCCATCATCGGCATCCTGATTGGCTTGCTCTTGCCTGCCGTTCAAGCAGCACGCGAAGCGGCGCGTCGAAGCCAGTGCTCGAACAACCTCCGGCAGCTCGGCCTGGCCGCTCAATTACACCACGACCAGTATCAGCACCTGCCGCCGGGCCTTGGATACTTTCCGACTGGTGCTAACGGCGTGTTTGGCACGTACTTTTTCCATTTGCTGCCCTATTTCGAGCAACGCAACCTCTACGACCGCGCGTGGGGCAACGTGCCCTTGCCAACCGGATCGACCGCGATGCACTATCCGGGCAACAACAACGTCTACAGCCAGTCGGTGCCATCCTTGCTCTGCCCATCGGATGTCAGCGTCGAATTGGATGGTGTTGTGACGACCGAAGGCGCCTCGTTCGGCGCCTTATGTTATGCCGTCAACGCCTTGCTCTCAGCGCAAAACGACCTCACGCAAAATCCGCCCGTAACCAATCCGCAGGGAAAAACCCGCCTGGCCGACATCACGGATGGCACGTCGAACACCATCTCGCATGCGGAGAAATACGCACGCTGCTCGAATACATCGATGGCGCCGCCGTTCAGGGAAGGTGGTACGGCGCGGGCTTATTGCAATTCGCCCCTGTTCCCTTGGCAGCCGGCGCCCATGCTTCCGCCGGGCAAAGCATTCCAGCCGGGATTTGCGATTCCCGCCTTGGTCGGCCGTGGCGCCCCCAATGCGATCGGCCCCGGGTCGAAGTTTCAGGTTCAGCCTCCGTTTCTCGACGACTGCGATCCGACCCGGGCCTCGACGTCACACGCCGGCGGAATCCTCGTCGGCCTGGTCGACGGCAGTGTTCGCACGCTGGCCCCAAGCATCAGCGGCGACGTCTGGTGGGCAGCCCTGACGCCCTCGGGCGGCGAAGTATTGGGCTCGGATTTGTAAAGAGGGAACGAAACAAACAAAGCGGTCCGAGCGTCTTAGCCGAGAAGCGGGACGCTCAGCGGCCCGGCATCTCCCCGGCGCTCGAACCGTGCGCACACGGGCGATGACCTTTTTTGACAATCGGTGGGGCCCCAAAACGGGAGGCACTTACATGACCAAGAATCCATCCATTCATCGCACCGTCGTGATGTCAGCGCAGGTGTTGACCTTCTGGGCGTGCGCAATTATTGCGCAACAAGCTGCTGCCGCACTACCTGCCTATTACATCACCGACCTGGGAACGCTCGGCGGGACCGACAGTCTGGGGTGGGGCCTCAACGCCCACGGGCAAGTGACTGGATATGCCGCCACGGCTGAAGACGCGACAATCAACGGCTTTCTTTGGACTCCAACAACGCCCAACGGCGCCAGCGGCACGATGCACGACCTGGGGACGCTCGGCGGATCGTACGCTTGGGGAATTGGCATTAACGACAGTGGGCTGGTGGCTGGCGTTTCGGCCACGACGGAGGACGATGCCGAGCATGCAACGCTGTGGAAACCGACGACGCCCGGCGGCAGCAGCGGCACGTTGCACGACCTCGAGACGCTGGGTGGAACCTATAGCCAAGGGAACGGCATCAATGCCAATGGCCAGATCGCCGGAGGTTCTGACCTAACCGGAGACGACGCCAGTCATGCATTTATGTGGAAACCGACAACACCGGGTGGCGCAAGCGGCACGATGCACGACCTGGGAACCTTGGGTGGGACCTTCAGCTTTGCGTGGGATATCAATGCCAGCGGGCAGGTGACTGGCGATGCCGACACGACAGATGACGACGCGAACCATGCGTTTCTGTGGACTCCAACCGTGCCCGGCGGCGCGACCGGCACGATGCACGACTTAGGTACGTTGGGTGGAGCGTGGAGCGATGGGAGCGGCATCAACGATCTTGGTCAGGTGGCAGGCTCCGCGCAAACGCCAGACGACGCGGCTGACCACGCATTTCTTTGGACGCCAACCGAGCCGGGCGGCACGATGCTAGATCTCGGAACGCTCGGTGGGCTCAATAGCTACGGCTACAACGTCAACGCCAGCGGTCACGTGGTCGGGCTGTCGGAAGTCCCGATCGAAGTTTCCACGAATAGTCGCGCGTTCTTGTACAAAGCCGGCAGCGGCATGGTGGATTTGAATACGCTCATCGATCCGCTACTGGGCTGGGAATTGCAGGACGCCAGCGAAATCAACGCAGCCGGGCAAATCACGGGACAAGGATTGATCAACGACGAGTACCACGCTTACCTACTGACCCCGGTCAAGGCGGGCGATGTGAATATAGACGGCGTCGTCAACATCTTCGACATAAACACCGTGTCATCAAATTGGGGGACCGCCGGACCCTTGGGCGATGCCAACGGCGATGGCATCGTCAACATCTTCGATATCAACCTGATCAGCGCCAACTGGACTCCGACGGGTGGGGGCGCGGCTGCGGTTCCGGAGCCGTCGTCAGTGGTCTTGGTTGTCGTGGCAGCGGCGTTCGCCGCCGCTGTGTGCAGAGCCGCCGGCGCTCGGCGTTCTACTTGATCGAATCATTGGACGTTCCGAAGGCCTGAACTGCCGACGATGCCACAGGGCCACCGCGGCTCTGACCGTCTGAACAAAAGGAGGAAGATTCTGGTCCAAGTGAGTGCGGGGTCGGGAGACCCGCACACAACGGAGAAATGAATGCGGGATATATGATACCCGCAAACATCGAACATACGCTGCGCATCGGAGGCAACTCCGCGGCGCAAAAAATTGGCCGGTGAGTCCCAACCGCGAAGAAGGACACTCACCGGCCCGGCATCTCCTCGGCGCTCGACTTGCGCGCGCACGGGCGATGACTTTTTGCATTATATCGCAGGCCACATGAACAACCACCAACTTCCTTAGGATACCCATCATGAAAATAAGACTCCTCACGGCCACCGCCGTCCTGTTAGCACTCTCATCGGCGTTTGGTATGGGTCGACTCCATGCCGCGCAGTATGTCATCTCCGAAGTCATGAGCGGGCTGGTAACCCCTCGCGGACTCGCCTTCGGACCCGACGGCGGCCTGTACGTGACCGAGGCGGGCAGCGGCGGCAGCGGCCCTAGCGTGGTTCTCGGCAATGGCAACACGGCATTTCTCGGATCCACGAGCGGCCTGAGTCGACTGCTGAATGGCGTCCAAACTCGCGTCTTAAGTGGCCTGCCATCCGTGGCCACCGCCGCGGGCCTCGATGCCGGTGGCCTGCAAGACATTGCCTTCGACAGCGCTGGACAAGCCTACGGACTGTTCAGTTTCGGTTCCGATGCGATGCAGCGCGACACGAACCTTGGCGCTGCCGGAGCGCGACTTGGCACGATTGCGAAACTGCCATTAAATGGGATGGGAGCCATCGAACATGTCGCCGACATCACCGCGCACGAGTTCACGGCCAACCCGGCGAGTGGAATGATCGACAGCAATCCCTTTGGCCTGGCGATCGCGCCCAGCGGCAATTTTCTCATCGCCGACGCCGGCGCCAACGACTTTCTCATGGCGACAGCGGCAGGCGCCGTCTCGACATTGGCCGTTCTGCCGGCCAAGCCCAATCCGTTGCCTTTCGGTCCGCCCGTCTACCAGTCGGTTCCCACGGCCATCGCCATTGGTCCCGATAGTGCGTATTACATCGGCCAGTTGACCGGATTTCCGTTTCCGCCAGGAGCTGCCAATGTCTATCGATATGATCCGACGACTCAAGCGGTAACCGTCGCCTATTCGGGCTTCACGAACATCGTCGATCTGACATTCGGTGGAGACGGCAGCCTGTATGTGCTGCAAGTCAGCAGCAACGGCCTCGCGTCGACGATGGGGCCTGGCACGGGCTTATTGCTCAAAGTCGATCCAACGACGGGCATTCGCACGACCATTGCCAGCGAGGGACTCGTCTTTCCAGGGTCGGTCGTAGCCGGCCCCGATGGAACGCTCTATGTCACCAACCACACCAACATTCCAACCGGTGGGCAGGTTCTGAGCATCACCTCGGTGCCGGAACCATCGTCGCTGGCGCTTGGTGGCGTTGCTTTGGTGCTTGTCGCACTGGGTTGCCGAACACGACTTCGTACCCACTCCGCGCGAAGCCTTCGAGTCTCGCCTTAGGTCAATTCGATCCAACGTAAGGAACGTTCCATGAACAAGCATCTGACGACAATTGTTGCGACTATCGTCGCGCTGTTGAGCAATTTCGTTTCGGCCTCGCCGGCCCGGGCCGATATTTTTCAGTGGGAGTACATCAACCCGGCGAACCCCAGCCTGGGCAAGCAGCCCAGCTCGATGCTCGCGCCCGACGGCGCGGGCGTGAGTGCCGTGCAGGGCGCGAGTCTATCGAACCGCAACCTGACGATGGCCTACCTGATTGGCGCGGATCTCTCCCCTTATGTCGAATACGATTCGGAAGGCAACCTGATTTACTACGATGCCGCTGACCTGACCAGCGCGAATTTGAGCTTGGCTGACCTGACGTATGCAAACCTCGCTGGCGCCGCGGTCTCCGGCGCGAATCTGACTGGCGCGGAAGTGCGAGGGGCGAACTTTAGCGGTTCGGGAATCACGAAGGACCAACTCTACACGACAGCGAGCTATCAGGCGCACGATTTGACCGGAATTGGACTGAACTCGAACAACCTCACCGGGGTGAATCTCGCCGGCCAGAAGCTCTCCGCTGCGACCCTGATTAGCGCGACACTGACCAATGCCAATTTCAACCAGACACAACTCGTGGGCGCCAATTTTTTCTACTCCACGCTGACCGGCGCGAACTTCACCCAGGCGAATGGCACGAATGCTGCCTTCTATGACGCTACGCTGACGAACGCCAATTTCAGCAATGCCAACCTGACCAATGCGAACTTCTCAGGCGCGAACCTGACGAATGCAAATCTCAACGGGGCCCAACTGACTGGGGCACTCGTGAGTTATGCCAACTTCAACGGCGCCGGCTTAACATCCGCACAAATCTACTCGACTGCCAGCTACCAAAGCGGAGATCTCTCGGCAATCGGTCTGGCCCAAACGAACCTCTCGGGGGTGGATTTCTCCAACAAGCTCCTCTCGATGTCGAATTTCTCCCAGGCGAATTTGAGCCAGGCCAATCTCACCAACGCTAAGTTCGATTACGCCGTTTTGACGGGCGCGAACCTGACGGGAGCTGAAGTACGCGGCGCCGACTTCAGTTTCAGCGCCGACCCTGAATACGGTGCGGGCAGCGGCGTGACCTTAACCCAACTGTATTCGACGGCCAGCTACCAGGCCCACGATTTGTCCGGGATCGGTCTGACTGGTAACGCCCTTACGGGCGCAAACCTCGCGGGACAGAATCTCACGAATGCGGACCTTGAATTCGCCACGCTGACCGGGACGAATCTCAGCCAGGCGAACCTCACGAATGTAAATCTCCATGTCGCCATGCTATCGAATGCGAATCTCACCGCGGCGAATCTCACGAACGCGGACGTTTCCTCCGCCAACCTGACCGGCGCGAATTTCACGGGCGCCGAAGTCCGCGGAGCGAATTTCGACAACTCCGGAATTACGAAGGCCCAACTCTACTCGACGGCCAGTTACCTGGCCCACGATTTGACTGGAATCGGCTTGGGATACGCCAATCTCGCCGGAGCCAGCCTTGACGGTCAGAATCTCACGAATGCGTCGTTCAATTACCATGCAGACCTCACCGGCGCGAACTTCAGTCAGGCCACGCTCACCAATGCGAACCTTGTGTTCGCCACGCTGACCGATGCGAATCTCACACAGGCGAATCTCACGAATGCAAACTTTGGTGACGCCATCCTGACTGGCGCGAACCTGACCGGAGCCGAAGTACGCGGCGCGACGTTTACGTACGCACCCGGCTACGGCAGCGGTCTGACCGTGGCTCAGGTTTACTCGACGGCCAGCTATCAGGCCCACGATCTGACAGGAATTAAACTGCTCTACAACAACCTGGCCGGCGTGAACCTCGCCAGCCAGAACCTGACCGGTGCGAACCTTTACGGTGCGACATTGACGGGCGCGAGCTTTAGCCACGCCAACCTGACGGGCGCCAGCGTAAACACAGCCAAGTTGACCAATGCCAATTTCAACCAGGCAAACTTGACGAATGCCGATTTTGAGGGCGCCACGCTCACTGGCGCAAACCTGACTGACGCCGAAATCCGCGGAGCGGACTTCAGTAGCTCCACGATCACGAAGGCTCAACTCTATTCGACAGCCAACTACCAGGCCCATGACTTGGTCGGAATCGGGTTGAAATTCATCAACCTTTCGAGCGCGAACTTCATAGGCCAGGATCTCACGGGCGCGGACTTCTTTTATAGCACACTCACCAATGCCAATTTCAGCCAGGCGAATCTCACGAATGTGGAATTCGGTTACGCGGCGCTGAACGGTGCGAATTTGACTGGGGCCGAGATTCGGGGGGCGCGCTTCGTCAACGACACGCTCGCAGTCGGGATCTCTCTAGCGCAACTCTACTCGACGGCCAGCTACATGGCCCACGATTTGACGGGAATCATGCTGCGAAACAATAACCTGACCGGTGTGAACCTGGCGGGCCAAAACCTCACTCATGCCGAGTTCCCAGGCAGCAAGCTCGCCAATGCCAATCTCAGCCAGGCCAATCTCACGAAAACGAATTTCAGTCGATCCGATGCCTACGGTAACCTTCTACCTGTCACTGACCTGACCGGAGCGAACCTGAGTCACGCCAATCTCAACAATGCAACCTTCGCTGGGTTTGCGTCGTACAATGAATACGGCGATGAGACCATCTTTCCCGGTGCGAATCTCACCAACGCCAACCTCAGCGGGGCCGACGCGCGCGGCGCGAACTTCTTATACGCCACGTTGACTGGCGCCGTTACGGCCAATCTGATTCAATTCAACGGCCACATTGCCGGCCTTGACCTTTCGGCAGGCACATCGCTGGTCGTCCGCGATTACGACGGCAATGCGGCTGCGACACCGGTCGTAGGCCCGCTGCCGATTGTCGTTGATCACCATCTGGCGATGAGCGGGACCGGCGCGCTGAAACTGGTGTTCGACGCCGACGCTTGGGACTCGACGATCTCCTTCGCGCCGGGCATTCCCGTGGCGCTCGGCGGCACGCTGGAGCTGTCCTTCGCCCCCGAGGTGAACCTGGCCAGCCAGTATGGCCGCACGATTGATCTGTTCGATTGGACGGGCGTCGCCCCGAGCGGTTCATTTACGCTTTCGAGCCCGTATACCTGGAACGTCTCGAAACTCTACACCACGGGCGAGGTGACGCTCACCGGTGCGCTGGCCGGCGATGTGAATCTCGACGGCGTCGTCAACATCTTCGACGTGAATGCCGTCTCGATCTATTGGGGCGCCGCAGGACCTGCGGGTGACGCCAATAGCGACGGCACGGTGAACATCTTCGATATCAACCTGATCAGCGCGAACTGGACCGCGAGCGGCGGCGCCGTTGCCGTTCCCGAACCATCGTCGTTGGCGCTGGGCGCGGCAGCGTTGGTGCTCGCCGTGCTGGGTTGTCTTGCCCGAGTTCGCAGCCGTGGTGAACGAAGCGCTCGGGTGTCGTCATTGTTCAACGCGACTAAGCGGAATGAGAAATCCATGCCTGGTCGCCTGACCTCAATCGTCGCAACGTCGCTGGCCGCGCTGCTCGCGGTGTGCGCCACGAAACCGCCTGCCCGTGCCGACATCTTCCAGTGGGAGTACATCAACCCCGCCAACCCCAGCCTGGGCAAGCAGCCCAGCTCGATGCTCACACCTGGCGGCTCGGGCGTGAATGCGGTGCCCGGCGCAGACCTATCGAACCGCAATTTGACGATGGCTTATTTGATTCAGGCCAACCTTTCTGCCTATCCCATTTTTGGTGGAGAGTTCGGCGACGAGATTGTCGGATACATCGATGCCAACCTGACTGGCGCCAACCTTAGCCAGGCCGACCTCACGAACGCAAACCTCAGCGGCGCGTTGCTGAGCGGCGCGAATTTGACCGGCGCTGAGGTGCGTGGCACGAATTTTAATCGCGACTTCTTTGGATACGGCACAGGTATCACGGCAGCGCAATTGTTTTCGACGGCCAGCTTCCAAGCCCACAACCTGTCGGGCACCCACTTAGGCTCCATCGACCTTACCGGCGGAAATCTAGCCGGCTATAACCTCACGGGCACAGCATTCCGCGGTGCGACGTTTACCGGCGCGAACCTCAGCGGCGCCGAAGTGCGCGGGGCCGACTTCGGCAACGTCACGGGCTTTACGGCAGCGCAGCTCTACTCAACGGCCAGTTATCAGGCAAAAGATTTGACTGGAATTGGATTTCAGAGCGGCAATCTTGCCGGTGTGATCCTTGCCGGTCAGAATCTCACGAACGCCGGCTTCGCACTGACGACGCTCAACAGCGCCAATTTCAGCCAAGCCAACGTCACCAACGTCTCCTTTTACCAAGCCAAGATGGATCTCGCGAACTTCAATCTGGCAAATGCCACGAATGCAGAGTTCTTCCAGGCTCAGCTAGTCAGCGCAAACCTAAGGCAGGCAAACCTTACGCATGCGTCGTTTTTCGCCGCCACGCTGACCAACGCGGACTTGAGCGAGGCGAATGCCACAAATGCGACGTTCAATCAAGCCGTGTTGGTCGGTACGAATCTTACAAAAACCAACCTCACGAATGCCTACCTGGGCGATGCCATACTGACGAATGCCGATTTCAGCCAGGCGAACCTCACCGGTGCAAATCTCTACGGCGCCACGCTAACCGGCGCCAATCTAACCGGCGCCGAAGTGCGCGGGGCCACCTTCGTTCCCAATGGTCCTGGAACCGGCATTACCTTGCCGCAGCTCTACTCGACGGCCAGCTACCAGGCCCACGACCTGACTGGAATCGGTTTGGCTTTCACCAGCTTTACGGGGGCGAATTTTGTAGGCCAGAATCTCACGAATGCAACCGTCAACGGTACGCTTACCATTGCAAACTTCAGCCAGGCGAACCTCACGGGCGCCAACATCGCCGGCATCCTGGCCGGCGCCAACCTGACCGGAGCGGAAGTGCGGGGGGCGACGTTCGGATTTGACATCACGGCGGCCCAACTCTATTCGACGGCCAGCTACCAAGCCCACGATTTGAGTAACATCACGATGAGCGTCGGCATTGCAGGTCTGAATCTTACCGGCCAGAACCTCACCAGCGCCCGCTTGGACAGCTATGCAACCAACGCCAACTTCAGCCAGGCCAATCTCACGGGTGCAACCGTCGGCGGTTTGCTGACCAATCCCAACTTCAATCAGGCCAATCTCACCAGTGCGCAGTTCGACGTCTCGGTGCTGACCGGCGCGACCTTTTCTGGCGCGGACGTGCGCGGGGCGAATTTCTATCGCGATACCTACGGCGGCACGGGAATCAGTGCCGTGCAACTTTACTCGACGGCCAGCTACCAGGCCCACGATCTGACCGGAATCAATTTGGTCGGCAGCAATCTTGCAGGGGCGAACTTCGTCGGCCAGAACCTCACGAACGCGCGTTTGGACGGAGGCGGCGGTAACCATGGCGTTACGCTGACCAACGCGAACTTCAGCCAGGCCAACCTCACCAACGCGGACTTCCATTTCGACACCGACTTTAGCGGCGTGAACCTGACGGGGGCCGATGTGCGCGGCGCGCTTTTCGGGTGGAACATCACCGCCGCACAACTTTACTCGACGGCCAGCTACCAGGCCCACGATTTGAGTGGCATCCGACTGAGCGCCAACTTGCCCGGCTTGAACCTCGCCAGCCAGAACCTCACAAATGCGTCCTTAAACCGGTATTATTCACGATCCGCTGCGGTTTTGTCGCGGGCGTTTTTCCGTGCGGAGGAAGGGCAGCGGGGTCGTGGGCATCGCGCACCGCCCCCTGACCCCCAGAGAC